>Ga0209396_1000482_pt1 | contig 47154 bp, 33 predicted proteins | sample GOMGulsemesocosm_6_FD_184638 | JGI IMG/M metagenome (GOLD analysis project Ga0209396, IMG submission 184638) | Methane-oxidizing microbial communities from mesocosms in the Gulf of Mexico - GOM8C Gulf of Mexico (SPAdes) (version 2) | ecosystem: Environmental > Aquatic > Marine > Cold seeps...
GGGGTTAGGATTATTAGGACTGGCAAGTACAAAACGCCGTAAAAATTAATCTGACAACGCTATAACTTAAAAACCAGTTACATCGTAACTGGTTTTTTTATACCTGAAAAACAATTTTCCTGAGAATCACATACCACCTATATCCCCTAGAACTTTGAATCAATGTCAGTTTTCTTTACGATCGATTTTAAAAGAAACAAAAAACAAAATAAAACACCGATAATACAACACGTTGCAACATTGGCATGACTAATGCTTTACTTGCTGTAATTGTAAAATCGTGAAACATACACCCCAAGGGAATAATATGAAATTTATAAAATCAATTGCATTAACAACTGCATTATTAGCAAGTAGCGTAAGCGCATCACAAATCGAAGCTGATCTAAATGATTCTGGTGCAACACCAACAGCAGCTATGGATTACTTGACCTTAAACTATGCATCGCATACAACTGTCAATGTAGTAAGCAAAGCTGTTACTACTTATGCTGGCGTTAATGCTATTGGTGTTGACTTTGGTTTCTTAGCAGCTCCTGTTATTGCTGATTTTGGCTCTCTTGTTGGTTGTCCAAGCTGTGGCGTTGAAAACACACTTAGCGGTGTACCTGACTTCTTAGGCTCAGGTTTTACTTCTGAATACAACACTTCTGGTATGGGCTTAACTTACGGTATCTCACTAACGGGTTCTTTAGTAGCAGGTGAATTAGTTTACACTGGCGGTACATTAGACATGTACAGCTACGACTTCTTAGGTGCTTCTGCAGCTCCAACGACTTACGTGCCAACTAAACTATTTTCTACTGATTTTGTTTCTGGCGGTGTTTATGCCGGTGAACAAGTAGTAAGAACAACAATAACAAGTGTAGAAGCTGCTGGTGAAGATTCATTTTTCCTTACTGATTACAATGAAAGCTTCGAAGACTACATGGCAAGAACTTTAGCAGATATCGACTTATACATAGTTCAAACTGTTGCTGCTGGTCAACTAGCTGCTGATATCGTTGATGCACTTGCAGATGACACTGTAAATGACGGTTTTGGTACAGTTTACGTATCTGCTGAGCACAACGCCTCAATTACCTTTTCTGTTCCAGAGCCTACAAGTATTGCTATCTTAGGCTTAGGTTTATTAGGACTTGCAAGCACGAAACGTCGTAAGTCATAATTTTATCATGCTATAAACTAAAGCCAGTTACTTAGTAACTGGCTTTTTTGCAACCAAATATCCCTTTTAGAATATCCCCCTCCCATTCGATTAATGTCGATATTTTTTACAGTTATAACACTATTAAAAAATCGTATTGCTAAAAATATAATAAAATCATTCTAGTACAGCCTTGGCGCAACAAATGCATCTCTACTGTAGAAGTAAAGCATACGCAACCTGAGGGAATAAAATGAAATTTATAAAATCAATTGCATTAATAGCTACATTATTAGCCACTAGCGTAAGTGCATCACAAATCGAAGTAGACTTAAATGACGATGGCGCTACATCCACAGCGGCAATGGATTACTTAACTCTTAATTATTCATCACATACAACAGTCAATGTAGGCACAAATGCTGTTACTACCCATGCTGGCGTTAATGCTATTGGAGTTGACTTTGGCTTTTTAGCAGCGCCTGTCGTTGCAGATTTTGGCTCTCTGGTCGGTTGCCCTAGTTGTGGTGTCGTTAATACCTTTAGCGGTGTTCCTGACTTTTTAGGCTCAGGTTTTACCTCTGAGTACAATACTTCTGGCTTAGGTTTGACTTACGGTATTTCGTTAACCGGTTCTTTAGTCGCTGGCGAATTAGTTTATACTGGCGGTACATTAGACATGTATAGCTACAATTTCCTAGGTGCTGCCGCAGCTCCAACAACATACGTACCAACCAAATTATTCTCTACTGACTTTGTTTCTGGCGGTGTTTTTGCTGGTGAACAAGTGATAAGAACCACTATAACAAGTGTAGAAGTGGCAGGTGAAGATACATTCTTCCTTACAGATTATAATGAGAGTTTTGAAGACTACATGGCAAATACGTTAGGGGATATAGATTTGTACATCGTTCAAACTGTTGCCGCAGATCAGTTAGCTCTGGATATAGTGGCGGCACTTGCAGATAGCGATGTAAATGACGGTTTTGGTACCGCGTATATTTCTGCTCCTCATAATGCTTCTGTTACTTTCTCTGTACCAGAGCCTACAAGCATTGCTATTCTGGGGTTAGGATTATTAGGACTGGCAAGTACAAAACGCCGTAAAAATTAATCTGACAACGCTATAACTTAAAAACCAGTTACATCGTAACTGGTTTTTTTTATACAAAAAAGTTAAAAATAGATATAGTATTTAACTTAATGCATGATCTTTTTCTAAGATAGAGCTATTTTAGACTTTAAAGTTAGCCTAATAAGTTCCTTCCTCCTCTGAAAACATTAACATCAAAAATATCGAGTTATAGAAATAAATTACTCGATCTTTAGTTGCGCTTTCAATATTGCAATGAAGTAGAACTTAGAGAACTAAGTAACCAACGGATAAAAGGCGCTCTAGTAATTGCAAACCTAATTTGTCCCTTCCTGCACTGATATATTAATAGCGTATAACTTTATTTATATATCAGTTAGATTTAAACCTCAGCTACCTATTGAGCGTCCTTTAGATGTTTTTGAATATCAGCATTATCAGGAGCAAACAATAATGCTTTTTCTAAGTATTTCACCGCATCAGATTTTTCACCTAAGGCAAGTAAAATAATACCGGCTGTATCTAATATACTCGGGTTATTAGGCGATAATGCAAGGGCTTTTTCGATTATATTTTTAGCCTTTTCAAAACGGCCATTCTTATAATCTAACCAGGCCATGTTATTTAATACCGCATGGTTTTTATTATTCTGTTTATAAATAGCACTATAATGCTGATATGCTAAAACATCATCACTCTTAGACAGTTTATCGGCAAGGATATGCCTTAAAATATAGTCAGTGGGATGATTTTTAATATGCTCCGTTAAGAATAAAATAGCTTTATCTTGCATTTTTAAATTGTTATACACTAAATATACAAGACCCGCATTCTTTGTAATTGGACTATTTTCATAACTAGCTATTAGCTTTGGTAAAGCTTTATCATACATCTTACTATTAGCCCATATTTTACCTTGCAAGCCTTGTACACTAGGAAGCTCTTGAACTTTTGGGTGTAGTTTATCAATTAATAATTGAGATTCATTTAGATCGTTCATTTGAATATTGAAATGAATTTGCAATAAAGCCAATCGAAGATCTTCTGGTATAGCTTTTAGACCCCTATTTATATACAAAAGCCCTTTCGAATAATCTTTTTGAATCTCTAAAAGCATTGATGCTCTGATCCACGAAGTGCTATTTTCAGGAGACACTTTAGTCCACTTAGTAAAAACTTCTATCCCTTTCTCCAACTCTCCAAGAGCTAAATAACTATCTCCTAATGAAATCCAATACATATTTGGTAATGGTTCATCATTATTCACTGTTGCAAGAAGGGTAATAACATCTTGAGCACTTTTATCTATCATCAATGATTTAGCATGTAATAAACGATAGTTTATATCGGTAGTATTCCTTTCAAATGCATCTTTTATTTTTATTTTTGCTGGTGTTCTATTCCCCATTTTATCTGAAAGTAAATAGAATGAAGATAGAGCTTGGATATGATTGGGCTTATCATTTAATAAACGAAGAAGCTTATCTTGAGCTTCTGTAAACCTGTTATTTTCCATATCTTTTTCAGCAAAGTAGAGTAATGACATTGGATTTAATCCGTCTAACTTTAATGCTTTAGTTAGAGAGGTTTCGAGACTAATTTTATCATTAATTTTATTACTAATAATCGCCATTAGATTATAGGGCTCTACATTAGTAGGTTCTTTTATAATCCAGTTATTGAGTAAATCCATTGCTTTATCAGGTTCATTATTATCAACATAAGCCATTGCAAGCATCATTTTTGCTTCGGGCATGCTCTCGTCAATTTTTAAAGCTTTTTCTAAGCTGGTAATACCTTCAATATCATCAAGCGATAATTGTAAAAAACCTTTCCGAGTAATATCCATTGGTTTGCTTAGTTCTACCTTAGCAACCTTATTTTTAATATTCCTAGCTAAAGTCGTCTTCCCTTGTTTTAAAAGCTCAAAGCTAGCGGCTGTATATAAATCAATATCATTAGAAGATAAGTCTGAAAGATTATCCAAAGTGTTACTTGCTTCATTACTATACCCAAGCTTTAACTGAGCTATTGCTAGTAATTTCAAAGCTAGGTGATTTTTAGGTAAATCATTTTTTACCGAGTTCAAATAACTATAACTTTGCTCATAGTTTTTAAGATGAAATGCACTAATTCCAGCAAGAACCTTGTTACTTATCGTGTTTAGCCCTCCTTGAATAGCCTTTTCTATAAATAGAGTTCCTTTGATGAAATCTTGCTTTTGAAAACGTATACTCCCCTTCAATTGGTTGGTAAAAGCATGATTAGGTACAACTTGCAAAACCTCATCAATTAACACTTCAGACTGTTCAAAATCTCTTCCTTTCAAGTAAGCGTTCGCTAACATTAATTTCATTGTTAAGTCCTCAGGCTGAAGATCTAAATATTGCCTGAATGCAACTCCTGCAGATTCATAGTCTTTATTTGAGAATGACAGCTGGCCTTTTAAAATCAGTGCATCTATAAAGTTTGGATTTTCTTTAAGTAGAGCATCAACAATAATTAAAGCTTCATTGTTTTTCTGTTCTCTTGTGGCCAAGTATGCAGCACCTAACTTTCCATAAGAAGAATCACCCGAAACTTCAATGGCGTTATTTATAGCTAGGTTCGCAAGTTCTTCTTTATCTAACTTAAAAAGTGATAATGCTTTATATACTTCTACTAGCGCCCAGTCATCAGACTCCGATAAAGATAAACCTGCAGAAACCTCAATAATTTCCTCATATTTGTTCTGTATTTTATAGGCTCTTAATAAAGGAATAGCGGCCTCTACATTTCCTAGTTCATAAGCTTTTAATAATTCTTTTTCCGCATTTACACCAGAGCCCGATTCGAGATATATTTTACCAAGTAATAGCCTTGCTTCAGAATTATTAGCATCTTTTCTTAATACATTTTTTAAATTTATGACTGCAGTTTTAACATCATCATGCTCTAAGGCTACAATAGCTGAGGCGATGTACTCTTCTGCAGTTTTATTTTCACTACAAGCACTTAATAATAAAGCTAGCATTAGAATTGGAACTGCTAATATTGATTTATTTCCCATGAGGTTTTATGTCCTTAATTTTATTATTTATGTTGCTATAATTATTTATGCTTTTGAATCTATCAGTTTGCTTAATTGCGCTTTTCTTTTTACTATCTCAACACTTTTACTGTGGATACTTTGCAAAATTGAAATAGCCTCTTTATTTTTATCATTTGCAATTAATACCTCTGCATAGTTCAGAGATATATTTGGATTTTTCCCTTTTGTTAAATTGTAAGCTTTGATAATGGTTTTCCATGCATCAACCTTACGTCCGACTTTAAGTAAAACCATGCCTCTGGTGTCGATAACATTAGGATACTCAGGAGCGAGCTTTAAGGCTTTTTCTGAATATTGCAGTGCTAGCTCTAAATTACCCTTTTCAAGGTTCAGCCAGGCTAGGTTATTAAGAAATAGAACATTACCAGGATGCTTTAACAGCATTCTTTCATATAGAGGAATCGCTCGTTCTGGTTGTTTTTCAAGGTAATTATTAGCTAATAGGGAACGAACCTTACTATCATCGGGGTTCTTCTCAAGAAAAGCCTCCAAAGTAGTTATTGCTTCATCTGTTTGTTTAGCACCATTTTGTGCTATAGCAAGTAAGAGAACATTTTGACTAGAGGAGATATTCTCATACAAACCTTTTAAAAGCGGTAGAGCTTTTTTATAATTCTTTTCTAAAAGGAATATTCGACCATCCACACCCCGAATAATTTTTTCATTCATGTCATTAGCTGAAAACACAGGATAAAAGTCTTTAGCTTCTTGTAACTTTCTGTTATCAAGAAGAATCTGCATTTTAGCAACTTTTAACATTACATTATTTTTGTGGTATCCCTTAAGCGCTTTATCTATAAATCTCAGGGCCGCTGTAGCTTCCCTTTTACGGATATGTTGATCTACAAGTAACATAACAGGCTCTAATGCATAAGGATTAGTTTTAGCCCATTGCTCTATTACTGTAATTACCCCTGAGCCTTCGTTGACATTGCGATGAGCAATAATTTTCAGCTGCCAAAGCTTATCAGGGGAGCGTATAGATGTTTCAAATGAATCAACAATACTTACAGCTTCTTTATAATTTTTTCGATCTATTAAAACTTCCACATACAACAATCCGAGTTTTATGTTGTCCCTTTTAGATTCATATAATGTTTTAATTTTCAAATATGCTTGATTATTTTTTTCAAGATCAACTCTAACAACCGTATAATATTGCTTTAACATTTTTTCATCTTCAGGAAAAAGGCTAACACCTAATTCAGATAATCGAGTAGCCTCAGCAATCTCTTTTTTGATTAAAGCAATATTTACTAAATTCGATATAGCAAAATGATTTTCAGGTAATAATTTCAGGCTTTTATTCAAATTTATTTTAGCTAAATCTAACTTACCTTGCTTTAAATATATAGTTGCCAAAACATTAAAAGCTGCAGGTTTTTCGGGATACTTTTCTTGCCATTTTGTTGATATTTCAAGTGCTTTATCAAAATCGTTTGCCTGAATAGCTGCGGATACTAAAGCAAGTTCAGCAGAAAGCATATCTGGATTTAATGTAAGGGCATTTTGCAGGTTTGTCATGCCCGACGGATCGTCTAGCATCAATTTTAAAATACCCGTTCTTATATTTTTTTCAGCATTATCGGGGGTATTGCTTGTTACTTTTTCAGCAAGAACTTTCGCGTCTTCAATTGCTCCGATTTCAGCCATTTGAATACTTAATGAAGATAAAAATTTCTCGTCTTGTTTGCTGGCAACAGTAAATTTACTTAACGTATCCGTTATATCCCCTATTAGACCTAATTGAAGCTGACTAATTGCATACATTTTTACTGCTGGATGTTCAGTAGGTAAAAACTTAATTACTGAACTTAAATAATGATAACTTTGCTCAAATTTTTCTAAAAAATACGAACTTGCACCTGCAACAAGTTTAAGGTGAGGTGAATTAAAGCCAAATAATTCAGCTTGTTCTGCATGAGAACTAGCTGATTCATAATCTTGAGTTTCAAACTTTGTTACAGACATAATATAATGCGCAAAGGGCTGCTTTGGAATTTTTTTCAAAATAATTCCTGCATACTTCTCGGCACTAACATAATCTTTTTCTTTTAAAGCTGAATCGGCCAAAAGCAGAACGATCATGCTTGATTTAGGTTGTAACTCTGCATATTTCAAATAGTTTTTGCTGGCTTCACTATAAAGACCTAAAGCCGTATTTATTTGACCTAATAACATTATTGAATCTGGATTATCAGGTGATAATTCAAGCGATATGTTCACTTTAGCTTTTGCAGCTTCAAGTTCATTATCAGACAATAAAATATATGCAGATGTAAGGTATGAGTATGTTGTAGTTATAGATAATTGATTAGAAAGTGTCTCTGACTTTTTCGCTGAATCATTATTTTTAGTTCGTATATTAGCCAAAGTGTTATATGCCAAATACTGAGACTTTACTTCATCTGATAATTTAAGAGCCTGTTCGTTTAACGCTATAACATCTTCATCTGACTTAACTATCAAGTAAGCTCTAGCGAGCAGTGGAACCACCTTACTACTTGTAAACTTTAGTTTATGTGCTTTTTCTAATTCTTTTACCGCTTCAAACCCACTGCCTTGTTGCAAATATAGTTTACCTAGTAGAAATCGAGCTTCTTTATTCTTAGGTGCCTTCTTAATCGCATTCTTTAATTCAATAATACCTTCAGCAACTTTATTCTCATTAATGAAAGTATTTGCCTTTTTAATATGAGTAGCCGCTGTCTCATTTTCGCTACAGCCTCCCACAACCATCATTGCACTGAAGCAAACTAAAATACTTAACCATTTCATTATCAAAATCCTTTAAGAGCTTGTATAGCTTTTATTATTTCGAATATACTACCTATTTAGCAAACTGCTTACAATTGTTAGTAAAATTAACTTATAAGAATATTAACAAACATTTAGTTTATAAAATAAAAACAAGTATCACTAAACAAAGATTCTGAGTACTATTAAATTAAACATACGGACATTCACGCTGAGTAATGAATATAAACTCCTTTTTTGAAAAATTTAAAATTAATACCCCTCTCCTTGGTATATTGATACTTTTCACTACGATTTGTGCTCTAAACATTCCGATTTTAATAACGCTTTGGCGACATGGCTTTGATGACGGTACATACTCACACGCATTCATAATCCCCTTCATCACGTTATACCTATATTACGAATTATCTCAAAATGGGAAGCTACGGTTCCGGGATAGGCTATCAAAGAGTTCAACGCTGTTTTTAGTATTGAGTTGTTTAACACTTTATATGACCAGTAATGCTCAAATAAGTATTGGTTACTGGGGGGCATTATTGGCCGTATTCATAACCAGTGTAACAATGATTTACAGATTCAACTGGTATATTGTCTTTCCAGCTGCCTTCCTTATTTTTATATTCCCTTTTTGGGGAAGTCTTACCTATTACCTCCAAAATATTTCAGTCACGTCTGTAAGCTTCATGATGGGCTTTACCAATATCCCCACATATGTAGAGGCACAATTTGTAAACATCCCTGCTGGTACATTTGAAATTGCAGATGGTTGCAGTGGTTTAAGATACCTAATAGTTTCATTAGCTATCAGTTCTTTATTTATTTTTCTCAATATAAAATCCCCAAAAAGGGCATTAATATTTTTTTCGGTAGCTGTATTTGGTGGACTACTGACCAATTGGTTACGAATTATGATCTTAATTATTATCGGTGATTACACAGATATGACTCATAGCCTGATGAATGATCATAATAGTTTTGGCTGGTATATTTACTTGCCATTCATGTTGTTACTTTTTTACTTTGGCAATAAGATTTCTGATCATAATTTATTAGAAGAAAGCCTCCAAAAGAACCCAAAAAAGAGTATTGACACTATAAATTTAAAGATAATAACTCTCCATTTATTTACTATTATATTAAGCTCTACCAGTATCTTTTGGATGGCGTCAGGAAGTACTTTGCAATCTACAACAAAGCAAATCGTATCGCCTGAAATCTATAACTTCTCTGACTTAGTTGTTACTCATAAAGGTGAGACGACTACTCTTCATTATATATTTGACTCAACAGATTTAGACAGTAAACCAACATATTATGAAAATAGTCTAACCCCGAAAAACTGGAGGATTATTTCCTCTTCAACGAATTCTAATCAATACCAAAGTATAATTACGAATGGCCAGAAAAAAGCAAAAATACAGGCATATTATAAACTAAATGAATTCACTACGGGTATTAGCAGACAGTTCAAAGCTCAACGCGTAAAACAGTCGCTCTGGGGTAAGCAAGATCCAGAACTAATCTGGAGTATAAAAATGTGTGGTAGCCAATGCAATTTATAACGATCACAATGGCTGTTTTTTACGAGTAGAGTTTTGAGTATTTATTCGCACAAGACTCTAGTGAAAAATTTTCTTTGATCTTATAATGCGCCTTTGCTCCCATTTCGTTAAGTAAATGTCTTTCATCAACTAATTTAATAAGTAATTCACTGAGTACCTCATCGTCATCATAATCAAATAAATAACCGTTTACATCATGTTCAACAAGCTTTGAGTTCCCCCCAACATTACTTGCAATGGTTAAACAACCGTAAGCCATTGCCTCCATTATAGCTAGTGAAAGCCCCTCTGTTTCAGAGGTTACAACCAACGCATCAATTACACCATAAATGTCATCTCTATTGCTTACCATGCCATGAAAATAAATATTGGCATCGGCCAAATTCTCTTCAATAAAGCAAGTAAGCACCTCTTTACTTGGTCCATCTCCAAAAAAATTAATTTCAATTTTATGCTGGTATTGCTCTGGCAAACGTTTAATAGCTCTTAATAAACAAATTTGATGTTTAAGTTCAACCATTCTACCAACTGAACCTAGCCTGACATTATCAGCATTGTGCTTTGTTTGTTTGATACTGAGTAGGTTTACGCCGTTATCAATGACAGAAATTGATTTTTCTACCCAGCCGTGGTGTTTTTGAAATATATCAGCTCCTTCTTGTGAAACAAATGTCATTTCATCAACATAGCGCTTTAACATACGATGAATTTTAGGCCAACCTTCATGATCAAAGGGATGCGCACCATGTCGTGTATAAACTAAATGTTGAGGCTTTTTAAAAAAGAAAAGAGGCAAAAGAAACTTTAACGGATAAGGGGAATGGCTATGTATATTTGAATATGAGCTCATGACATTGTTAAAAGTAAGCAGCTTTTTAAAGCGAGAACCATTTACAATAAAAACCTTGATATCTAGTTTATTACAAATAGGTACTAGTTTATCCGTTTCCTTACCAAAAGAAACGATGCATGCATCTATGCCAAGAATTACTTTCTGTACATAACAAAGATCTATAACAAAGCGTTCAGCGCCGCCAACTTCTAGGCTGGAAACAAGATGCGCAACTGACAATGAAGAAGAAGTCATTTTTTACCTTACTTTAACAATATTTTACTGAGATGAAACCAAAAGCTGCTCATTAAGCCATTCAATACTTGTAGTAGAACTAAACCACCAGTTAAATTTCCTTAAAGGAGAAATTTTCCAAACCTTTACAACACTAGCCCTAGACATCGTTTTTTTGCATGTTTTTAGCAAGCCCCCCATTATACTAAGATATTTACTCACATCTTTCCCTGACTTTTTCCTAATAAATGCACCTTTGGCTACCATTGCTGCGACATCACATGCGTGTTGCATATCTGTCCACTGATTTAACTCCTCATTTTTTGACTCACTATAAAATTTCAAATAATAAGGAATTATATAACCAGTTAGATGAACCCCTTTACCGTTATAAACCCCCTCTTCCACTACTTGACTCGCAAATAATTCGATAATCTGCTTTGCTCCCCTATCGTCAGTCATCTCAACATAACGCCATAACTGCTCAACAATTAAAGCATTCATCCAAGGAGAACAAACTCTTGTTTCATCATTTCCGCCTTCATGTGCTCGATAATAGTGTTGAACACACATTTTTGGATTAAAAGAATTTTTTTTAATTCCGTTTAAAGTACCAGCAACTAGTCGATCGACTCTATCTTTATATTTCAACTCACCAGTTAACTCCCACATTGTTAAAGCTAAATTAATAGCATTAGATAGATGACGTTCTGTCCAAAAACCCATGTGTTCTTCATATTTTATCGGCCAACTAACAGAATTCACATACATCAAATTAATTGTATCTAGTGTTTCTTTTTCAGGAAAAAAAATATAATCAATTAAAAGGCCTGATGCCATTAAGTATTTTAAATCTTTATTTTTCTTTAAAGAAAAAAAACCATCTGGTTTAATTAAGCTTTGGTAACGCTTAGCAGCCTCATGAGCTAGAATACGCCACTTTTCTACACCTGTTTTAAAATAGAGTAAATAGAGAGAATAAGGGTGGTCATATAACCACGGCGACGGGTTATCAAAGCTTAATTTACCCTTAGTGGATTTTACCACTAGCGCTTTGTCAGTTATAAAGTCACCAAACTTAGAAAAAGCTTTATTATACCAAGGTAGCTGAAATTGTTTGTTATTTGCTATCAATGGAGTGTAAATACCTGTATTTAACCAGCCTTTTTGATAAGAAACTGAGGTTACTTGATATTCTGGTAAACCTAAAGGCAGTGTAAAGTATGAGTCTCGCCAAACTAACTTATAAACCTTACTTCCATTTGGAATAAAACTTATAGATAAAGCTCTGATATGCTCAGGACTAGTTGAATTTTCTGTTGGCCATAATAGATGAGCTTGAACTTTTGATTTTAATATTTCGTCACCAGAAAATAATAAAAAAATACTCTTACGGGGTAAACGCTCCCTAGAAAAAGGAACTGTTATCGAGATGATTTCACTTTTATTCGGTTCAATTTCAAAGGTCAATTGACGTTGATTACCTACTGGTAATGCGAACGCTTGTGTTATAGCGAATAATAAAGTTACTAATAAGATAAACTTACTCAAGAGCCGGTACCCACATCAATATAAGAAACTGATTTATAAAATCTTATAGAAAGATAAATTACAGTCATGTTAACATGGCTGTAATTAAAATGAATAAATTGATACATAACATCAACAAACTTGTAATGGAAATATGACCCTATCAATTGAAACAGTATCAACAAGTAATGAATTCAATTTATTAGAAAATGAATGGGAAGAGCTACTTACTCATTCCCCCCAATCATCATTTTTTTTAAGCTTCCATTGGCTAAATAGCTGGTGGAAATTTTACGCCACGGAAACAGACACCCTGAACATCATTATTTTAAGAAGTAATGATAAGATAGACGCTATACTTCCAATATACTTCACTGACAAAACAATACATTATATCGGCACAAATGACGTAGAACACGATGAAGTTTGTACTGAGTATATTGATATTATTTGCCGTAAAGGCGTAGAAAAAGAAGTCTTACTTATTCTAAAAGGTGAATTAACAACGCTTATTAGATCGAATAAAGTGTTAATACTAACCAACTTTCTAGAACATTCTTTACTCTATAAATTAATCAATAACAGTCTTACCAATCACTGGAGTATTCAACAGAAAGTTGGAGTAAGATATTTTTGCAAACTTCCTCATAGTATTGATAAATACCACAATAGCCTGAGTAAGTCATTCACTAAGAAAATGAAACGGGTACAAAGAAAATTTGTCGAAAAGTTAGAAGGGAATATTGATAAAACGACTAAATATGAAGATGTTGATAATAACTTTTCAATATTAGAACACCTTCATTCTTCACACTGGCAAAGCAAAAATAAAGATGGAGCTTTCACTTCTACAAGGTTTAAAAACTTCCATAGCTCACTTTGCAAGCATTTATATAAAAAAGATAAATTAACTCTATGGATTCTCAATAGCAAAAATACTCCACTTGCAGCTATTTATTGTATTGATTACCTAGGTACACGCTACTTTTATCAAGCAGGCATTAACACTGAGTTTAAACCTAATATCTCCCCTGGTAATATTTTACATATTTATGCCATAGAAGATGCAATAGATAATAGAAAAATTCTACAGTATGACTTTATGAAAGGAGAGATTTCTAATTCATATAAGCAAATGTTCACTAACCAGTCATCAAATATGTATAATGCGCATATATTTAAGAAAAAGATTAACAATATTAGCAAGCTACTTTTTTGGCAACTAAAAAACATTAGAGACTTTATAAGATAATGACTAGAGAGTTCCCACAAGATAAAGAAAATAATTCTAATGCAGGTTTTTTCTTTCTACTCTTATATTCTGTAGCTTTATTTATTCGTCCTCAAGAGTGGTCCTATACTCCAGATCCATTTCCATTTGCTCGAGTCTTATTAATACTAGCTTTTATTTTCTATTTATTAGGGCAGCGACCTAAAGTAATGGGGTATCAAGGCTGGTTTTTATTAATGCTATTTTTCCTAATTCCAATATCCGGTATTCGAAACTATGATTTAGGTGAAGGCATAGCACAAGCGCAAAACTTTTTTATTTATGGTTTCTTACCCTTTATTCTGTTTGCAGGGTTAGTTAATACCCCCAAAAAACAAAATTGGATTTTTATTATAATGTTAGTGGCATGTGCAGTAATGTTACATCATGGCTTAAGTCAAAAAGCATCTCCAGATGGAATGGGTTGGTCTGGTGAGTTACTTTCTCAAGGAACACGTATTACATTTTTAGGCTTCTTTAATGACCCTAACGATTTATCCATGTTTTTTATCATGAATATCCCAATCGCTTTTTATCTACGAAGTTTAAGTAATAATTTTTTTATCCGACACAGTCTCTTTTTACTATCAATGGGCTTAGTTTATGGGGTTTACTTAGCTAATTCTAGAGGTGGACTTGTAGGATTAATGTTCTTATCTTTAGCTTTCTTTTACTTTAAATACGGAAAAATAAAAACAATTTTCATCACAATAATAATGGCACCTTTGGCCTATATTGCGATGAGTATGTTTAGAACTATTGATGCTGATGAAAGTAGCGCAGATGGTAGAATAGAGGCTTGGTACGAAGGTATTCAAATGTTTAAATACCGTCCTATTTTTGGTATAGGTAAAGGGCAGTTTGTTGATTTCCATGGTCTGACTGCGCATAATTCTTTTGTATTAGTTTGGGCTGAATTAGGTGTTTTAGGTTATAGCTTATGGTTCTTAACTATATCGTTGACCTTAATGTTTCTTATTAATATTTTTAATCTCGATAAAAGCAAATATATTAAAAGCAAATCCATGCTAAACGATATATTTTTAGCAAAGTGTTTATTTTTTTCATTTTTGGGGTACTTATCAACAGCATTTTTCTTATCCCGTTCTTATATCGTTTTTCTTTATGTATTTTTAGGGCTCAGTTATGCTCTATTCTGTAGAGTAAAAAGCATAGATAAAGGACTTAATAATATCAACATCAATCAACTAACTATAAAATTAGCTGGTTTAAGTATGTTAAGCCTTATTGGCTTATATATAATTATAACAATTTTAGTTTAGGATAAGCATGACAGTAAAATCCCCTCTCGTTAGTGTAGTAATCCCAGTTTATAATGGTGAACGCTTCATCAATGATGCAATAGACAGTGTTATAGCTCAAAACATAAATTCCATTGAAATTATAGTTATTAATGATATGTCTACAGATAAAACTCTTGAGACCCTTGAGGTATTTAGCAATAAAATCACAGTGTTAACAAATAAAAAAAATAGAGGAGTATCATTTTCCCGAAATAGGGGAATACAGTATGCGAAAGGCAGGTTCATTGCTTTTTTAGATGCTGACGATCTATGGCATCCAAATAAATTACAACTACAACTTGAAGTATTAGCTCAAAATAAAGATTGTCAGTTTGTTTTTAGTTCAGCTCCGCTTCAAGATTTAGAAAAAAGTACTAAGCTATTTGATGTTCCTGAGATCAAGAAAATTACAGCAAATACCAAAACCTTAAGGGATATATTTGAAAACCCGTATATGAGTACTTCAACAATAGTGACCACAAAAAAGTTATGTGAAGAGATTAATTATTTTAGAGAAGACTTGAAAACAGCAGAAGATATTGATTTTTGTTTAAAAATGGCTTCAAAAACTCAAGTAATTAAAATTGAGGATGAATTATCCATAACTCGTAGGGTTAATAATAGTTTAGGCTCTAATATAAGTAGCTACAAAGATAACTTGTTTGTTTTAAATAACTTTTTAAAAGAACAGCCTAGTTTTTTAGTTATTCATAAAAAATTAGTCGCCAACATCATTGAAAAAATAGTGAATGATTGGATCACTGACTTAATATTTCGCAGACACCTCAAAGATGCAAATGAAGTTATTAAGAAATATAAAGTTAAACTTACATTTCATCAACGGTTAAAATATCATTGTAAGATTTTAATACTTTTCTTAATTCATCGATAAAAAGCCGAGTAGCTCAGCAATAAATAATCTATCTTTTACTGAAAAAATCGATTACCGCTATGATATTTTTTTGTTTCCAGCCCTGGCTTTTTCTTTTCAATGGAGCTTGTTTATTAGTTCTTACAATAAATGAAATCCAGTAAAATATGACTAAAACTTTACTATCATTTATAGCTAGGCCTAGGTCTTGATAGTAACTATCAAGTAGCGCCTCAAATCTTGGCGGTAAACGATCATAATAACACGGGATCAACTCACCAATCTCTAAACTCTTTAATTCGTTTTCATTCATAAAAAACAAATGAAAAATATCAAAGCCAGCAAAATAAACTCCAAGGCTATCCCAGTCTATTACTCCTTTAACATTATTTGAATTATCAAAGAGAATATTACTCGCCCAAAAGTCACCATGTTGAAGACAGAAACGAACATCAACATCATCTAAGTAAGTTATTATCGACTCAGACTTCTTATGATGAGTTGCAAAATTTTCACTTATTATTGTATTGAATTCATTTAAAAGCAATCGTTTATTACTACATTGACTTTCTGTAAATATTTCAAATAGTTTGCTAGATATTTTAGATGCAGCTAAAAGTTTTAAGTTATCTAATGTTGAAAAAGTTTTACCTAACAATTGTTCTTCCATATAAAAAAACCATTGTTCCCCTTTAGTAATCCCTAATTGTTCGGGGATCAATTTTTGGAGCTCTGATCCTTCAAGTATCCCCCTCATTTTGTTCACGTTGCGCTGCTCTAATTTCAAAGTTTCAGCGTTAGCAACTGTTGTAACTTTACATATAACAGTACTAACGTCATTCTTTAAACATGTAACAACAAATCGCTTATCTGTTAAATTTATCGCAAGTGAACCTTTTAGCACTATTTCTTTTGGTAGTTTCCATGAAATAATGCGTAAATATATATACTTTAAAGCTTCATGATATTTATTTTGAAAAATACGAAAAACTCTATTACGTGAAAAAACTAACATCACTTTTTATGTAACTCTTGCCAAATTAAGTTAATGATATCTGCAGTTACCGTTTCTAAATCTTGATTCGCATCAACGATGACAAAATTTTTCACTTCGTTGCAAACTATTTTATACTCTTTAATTCTTGCTGCGATATCATCAACTTCTAGCTCATCTTTACGTCGATTAATTTCAACAGGATCAGCTTCTAATAAAATAGTTAAATCTGCTGACGGAAAAAAGTATTTATATATAAATTCAAAGACTTTATTTTTAGTCGAAACCTTATCACCTTGAATACAGTGGTTAAATACAGCTTGATCGTAAATATAACGATCAAAAATAACAATGCAGCCTTTAAACTTATAATATCGAGCTAATGAATACCTCGCAAGTTGTTCAAAGTATTCATTAGAAAAGCTAATAAAGCGCTTAATTTTTAAAAAAGGTGAGCTCTTTGCATTGATATTTTTTGAAGGCTTTAACTGTTTCCCATCTTCTCCTATCACTATGCCTTCATCACTTTCCCCCTTAACAGAGTTACTATCATTAATAATTGTTTGAGCTGGGTATTTTTTTGCTAACCATTTCGAAGTGGGTAACAATAAAGCATTTGGAGCGTCCCCCCAGCCCATATATACATTTTTAACGTTAAAAGGAAGATCTTTTTCAAGTGCACTTGAAATACTCGACTTTCCAACACCATCTGTACCAATTAAGGCCAAATTAATTTTAGGAAAGAGTAACCCCTTACAGTGTGTATAGTACTTTCGTAAAAGTAGCTGAGAGAAGTTCGAGTAGCTGTAAAAGAGTTTCGATCTTTTATAATGCTTTTCAATACATTCTTTAATTACTTTCAAGCCTTCAAGGTCATCATTTCTTAAATGAAGAAGGAAGCTTGTCAAATTAAAATTTTGAGATAAAATTCCCTTTAATTCTGCATCAAGTTTATATAGGTCTGCTTCTAAGCTTTCACTTAATTCAAAAATTCTCCCTTTATATTTAAGGGTAGGTTTTTCCTTATCAATTAATGCATGGATAGTTAAATTAAGTAACTCATAATAAGGTTTTAGTACATAAAAGGTATTTTTTAATTCTCTATTGGCAATAAAATTTTGTGCCAAATCTGTTTTATAACATTTGAAAGGAGCGCCATATGCTACCGTATGCATAATATCGAACTTAATCCACTTTCTTTCAACACTAGAATAATGCAAATAGAAGCTACTAGGCCAATGGCCAGGAGTTTTAAGTTTTATAAAATTATTTTTTTCAAATATAGCAGCTAATTTAGACAGCTCATTCTTATCAATTAATACATCAATATCATTTGAAGTATAAAGTTCATCTGCTCCTCTTAGTATTGCGTACTTAATTTTATGAGAGTCGAATTCATAAAATATTTTATCAATCGTATTTTTCATTTAATGCCCTAAAATCTAGTTATGCTGTAGAGAGTAATATTCAAATATGTTTTAATTAATATGAATAAACACTTAAGCACTATTTAATTAACCCTTTTAATTCTATTATTACTTTCTTATTCCACAATAAAACATAGCTTCCATATGTACAGCCACCAATAGAAATTAACAATACTAAAGACAGCAACGTATTATCATCAATTAATAACCTTGAAATATATAAAAAAAACACCATCAATAAAGCTCCAAACACCCCCTCTTTAATAGAAAAAATAATTTGCATCAACTTAATAGGTAAAACAATTGTTATTCTATAGAGTAAGAGCGCATATGTTAGTAAAATTGATATAACCCACGCATACGCTAAACCTTGTACTCCCATATCAATCAGAAATAAAATTGAAATAACAAAGCTACATGCTGCGAACAGTGTATTTTTTAACAAAATATCAGCCCGCCCCATTGCATTTAACATTGAACTACTTGTTTCAGTAAGTAATTTGAAAGGTAAGACAAAGCAAAGTATCTCAACAACTTGAGCGCTTTCTAACCACTTATCCGTTAAGAAAACGCTGATCAATGGTTCAGCTATATAACCCAACCCCCAAAAAAGAGGAAAGATGATAAAAGAAATTAGCCTGTTAGATTTTTTATAGAAATTTATAATTTTTTCATATTCATGACTGATTTTACTATAGGCAGGAAATGAGATCCGCCTTAATTCAGGTGATATTTTACGTAACGGAATAAAAGATATTTGCAAACCTACCTGATAACTACCTATTTGTGATGTTGAAAAATAGTAACCACCAATTATAAAATCTAAAGAGCTATTTATTTGTGCAACTATAGAAGAGGCCGCATTCTGAGCTCCAAATTTCAACATAGGGATCGCCCTTCTAAAGCGAAAACCTAATTTAAATGAAGTTCGATACATAACATTAGCGACTAATGTTTTCATGACCGCGTTAACCAAGTGGCCAATCGCTAAAGCCCAATACCCCAACCCAGCATAAGCACAAGCTAACACAGCAATTGGCATTGAAATTCCTGCAATCATATCTATTTTTGCTAACAGTTTAAATTGCATACCTTTAGCCATAAGTGCCATAGGTTTAACATTAAAACACTCAATAATATAAGCAATAGAAATAACTTGTAAGACTAAAGCAGCTTCTGCTGTTTGATAAAACTGCGAAAAGTAGTTCGCACTAAAAAACTGAATAGAGAAGAGAAGCATACCAATAAGTAAGCAACAAGTTAATAATGTATTAAGAACTGGTTTACTTAAGGTTTTAAAACGTATAATGGCATTGCCGATGCACAAATAATTCACAGAAACTAATAAAGCAACCATGATTTCTACAATTGCCATTACACCGTAATCTTCTGCATTAAGTAACCGAATAACCCAAAACGTTGAAATCCAACGAAATAGTTGAATCAACACCTTACTAAATGCTAACCATTTAACCCCAGAAACCACTGAGTTCTTTAAATTTTCTGACAATATCCCTACTCTCAATTTTAAAAATAGCAATAATAACTAAGTTAGATAATAAAAGTAATAATAGTTTGAAATTAATAACTATTGATTAGATTAAACTCGAATATAAATGTTATGCTTATCATGTTTTTAAGGTATTATGGCTGTATTGAAAAAGAGGTATAGAATAAAAAACAGTGAGTATAATTCATAGTTTTATGTAAATGTTATATAGAGTTAGAAGTTTATTTTCATCCCTCCCATTAGTCACTTTGCAAGCAATCAACAGGAAATAGCAACTAATGAGCATGTACGGCAACATCTATAAATCAATTATATTTCCTCTTTACTCAAAGTACATAAAAAAGAGTCAAGTTAATCAAGAATACACTCAGGCTATGGAAAGGCTCACTTGGAACAAACAACAACTAGAAGAGTTTCAATGGCAAAGGCTTGAAAAATTATTAGCACATTGTTGGCATAATGTACCTTTTTATAAAAAGCATTGGCAAAGTGCAGGTATCAATGCAATCTCTGACATCAAAAACTTAACTGATCTTGCTAAGTTGCCTGTATTAACCAAGCAGCATGTTAATGAGCATTATGATGAACTGATCCCTGCTTCTGCCAAAGGAAAAAACATTAAAAAGGCAACAGGAGGCTCAACCGGTCAGCCATTCAAATTTGAACTTGATGAATTAAGTAACGACGCCCGTCAAGCCATTATGTGGCGAGGTTATGGCTGGTTACATGCCGGTTTAGGCAAAAAATCGCTATTTTTGTGGGGGGATAATGTTGGAAAAATTAGTACTTTCCGAAAAATTAAGGAAGATCTTTATCATCGATTTTATCATCGAAAAATGGTCAGTACCTTTGATATGAACCTTAAGCATATGGACATTTATACTCAAGAAATTAATCAGTATAAGCCTGAAACAATCGTGAGCTACGTAAACCCTCTTTACGAAGTGGCTAAATACATCAATAAAGAAAAAATTAGCGTTCATTCACCTAAAAGTTTATTAACAGGTGCTGAGCCTTTGTATGAATATCAACGAGAAGTAATCGAGCAAGCCTTTCAAAGCAAGGTATATAATACCTATGGTTGCAGAGAATTTATGTTGATTGCTGCCGAATGTGAAAAACAGCAAGGTCTACATATTAATATTGATCATCTTGTTGTAGAGACGCTAAATGAGCAACAAGAGCATGTAACTTCAGAGGCCGGTGATATTGTTATCACTGATCTAATGAATTATGGCATGCCCCTTATTCGTTATGTAAATGGCGATAGAGCAACTATTTCTACCTCACCATGTTCATGCGGAAACCCTTTACCTATGATTGAAAAGATTAATGGCCGCAAACTTGATGTAATTAAAACAACAAACGGCCAAATGATACCAGGTGAACTTTTTCCTCATTTATTTAAAGAGTTTGGTGGCATCACTAAGTTTCAGGTCAAGCAAACACAACTTGAAAGCATCACCTTACTGATTGTTAAAAATGAAGATTTTACGGAGAAAAACCAGCTTGAAATTAACGATGAAATCAACCGTTATAGTAAAGGTGAGTTGCAAATAAATTATAGTTTTGTTGACGATATACCACTAACCCAAAGTGGTAAATACCGTGTTACAGTTTCAGAATTAAAATAGTTTTTAAAGGAATAATTTTGCAATATAGAACAGACATTGACGGCCTTCGAACACTTGCTGTCGGCTTAGTTATTTTGAACCATGCTGGGTTCTCATTTTTCCCCGGAGGCTTTGTCGGTGTTGATGTATTCTTTGTCATTTCAGGTTTTTTAATAACATCAATTATAACCCCAAAGATCATTGACAAATCATTTTCTATTCCATGGTTTTTAAGCCGTCGTATAAAACGGCTAATGCCTGTTCTATTCTTTATTACTATCATCACCATTGCGGTTTTTACTATTTTTATGTTGCCGCAAGATTTGTCAAAATTTTACCGCAGTGTTCTTTGGGTCATATTTTATGGCGCTAATTTTTTCTTTTGGCGTGAGCATGGCGGATATTTTGATGGGGGCTCACAAGAGGCACCATTACTCCATACTTGGTCACTAGCCGTAGAAGAACAATACTACTTATTTTGGCCTATCATGCTGATCATCATGATCCGCTTTCTCGGTGCAAATAAAACAGTTTGGGCAACACTCTTTTTATGTGTTGCACTCACCATTTTTTCCCAATGGGGCACAGAAGTTACCATAGGAGCAGCATACTATTTATTACCAACACGATTTTTTGAACTTCTTGTTGGTTCCTTGCTAGCAATTACTTGGCATAAACTGCCCACGGTAAATAAGCTTAATGCCAACATACTCTCCATTATTGGCTTTTTACTAATTATTGGAAGTTCTCTATTTTTAACTGAGCACCATTCATTTCCTGGCTATAATGCTTTATACCCTGTTATTGGCACCGCATTATTAATATATAGCCAAGGTGGCATAGTTAACCGGTTTTTTACTGCTAAACCTCTCGTTTACACAGGCAATATTTCCTATTCTTTATATTTATGGCACTGGCCCATTTTTGTAATAATTACTTATTTGGCAATAGACTTAACCTTAGCAGTACAATTAACTTGTATTGCATTAACTTATTTATTGTCGGTATTTTCTTACCGTTATATTGAGCAACCCTTCAGGGACGCCAAATACAGTTCATTCAAAGAAATTTCTTTAAAAATGTATTGTTATCCAACAATATTAATAACTTGTTTTATTACTTTTGGTCTATGGAACAATGGCTTTTCTAACCGCTTTGATTCTAAAGTAATAGCCCAAGAACTGGCAGTTAATAGCTTTTCTAGCGATTCACGGAAGTTATGTCATTCAGCATTAAGAAATAGTGACCGGAAACCCAATAATGAGTGCTTATTTGGTGAATTAAAAAGCAATAATGAAGCAGGTATATTCATTTTTGGTGATTCACATGCAAATCATATTGTACCGTTTTTAAGTACCTTATCTGAAAATGCAGCGTTGGTCGGTCAAGATTACACTCTTGATCGTTGCTTGCCGATAACGAATCTCAACTGGGGTTCAAATCAGTATAAAGCAAACCAATGTAAACAGCGAAATGAACAAGCTATTCAACATATCAAAAACAACAACTTTCAATATGTAGCCATAGCCGCTTCATGGCCAGAAGTTGCAACTAAACGGATTGTTAATGTTACAGAGCCTGCTGAGAAAAAGCAGCTACTTGAAAATAATTTAATTGCTATGTTGCAACAAATTAGTGATACAGGAGCAATACCTGTAATGATTGAAGACATCCCTGTTTTAGGTGGTAATAGCCCTAAATGCCCAATTAAAAAATCGCTTTTCAATCAGCAATTAAATTGCCAATTAAAACAGAACCCAAATAAATTATTCAATCAATTAGCAAGTACTGCGCAAGACAAGTTCCCTAAGCTAATCATTATCAGACCGCAAGCAACCATATGTGAAGATAATACTTGCCAGATGGAATTAGACGGAATCCCATTATATAGAGATGAAGATCATTTAAATGAAGTAGGTGCAATGAAAATGGCCGAAGTCTACATCAAAAAGTTTGCTAACCCGCTTTCTACTAGCTTACAGAAGGTTAAAATCTGATGGCAGAGGATAAAGTATTAATCATCACTAATTTATACCCGCTACCATGGCAGCCAACTCGAGCTACATTTAATTTTCAACAATTTGGCTATTTAGAAGCTCGGGTTGAGGTATATTACCTTATCCCTATTGCTTTTCCTGACTGGTGGAAACACAGGAAAGAAGCTTCGGCGAAAAAAAGTAATATTAATTATGTACCATACATCTATATTCCTAAATTTGGCCGTAGGTTTTATGGAAAATTGATGCAATTGTCTATTAGTTTAATGGCTAATTCTTGGATAAAAAAAATTGCTCCTACGAAAATTTTAGCTAGCTGGGCTTACCCTGATGCTGTAGCTGCAGTTGAAATAGCTAAGAAGCACAATGCCGACTTCTATTTAAAGGTACATGGCAGTGATATTAATATGCACGCCAGTTTTCCTGAACGAGCTAAACAGATTACCGCGATGGCGAATCATGCCCAAGGCATCTTATCTGTCAGCCAAGATTTAGCCAATAAAATGGCCGCGATAGATATAAATAAAGAAAAGATTAGAGTTATTTATAACGGAGTTAATTTAGAAAAATTTAAACCTGATGTTACAAATATAGATTCGCCATATATTATTTTTATTGGCAATTTAAAGCATGATAAAGGTGTTATGGAATTAATGAATGCTTTCATTAAGATTCATCATACTCAGCCAAAGTTAAAGCTAAAGTATGTCGGTGGCGGTGCCATGTTAACTAAGCTGCAAGCTCTGGTTAGCCAACATCAACTAGAAAATAAAGTGATATTTGAGGGTGTTATACCTCACGACCAATTACCTAAACTGATCGGTCAAGCAACGTTGTTAGCTCTACCGAGCTATAACGAAGGTGTACCCAATGTTGTACTAGAAGCTATGGCTTGTGCAACTCCTGTCGTTGCAACTAACGTTGGTGGTATTCCTGAAGTTGTCACCGAAAAAACGGGAATAATCGCAAAAGAAATTACAGCGGAATGTATAGCCACCTGTCTCCTGGAAGCATTAAATAAAAGCTGGGATCACACAGCAATAAGAGCACATGCAGAAACGTTTAATTGGGCCAAAAATACAAATGAGTTAGCATCATTACTAGCTTTAAAGGAAGATTAACATCATATGAATATATTATATCACCACCGTACTCGTGGAAAAGGTGCAGAAGGCGCACATATTAAAGGTATTGTAATGGCCTTTAGGAAGTTAGGTCATAAGGTCACACTGTCATCGATTCATAATGTTGATCCGACAAAGCCAGTTGAAAATGTAAACAGCTCAAATAAACAAGCTGCTCCTGCTCAACCAAAAAAATCTATTAAGCATAGAATTTTAGAGCTCACCAAATACATGCCTGAGTTTGTATTTGAAATGCTTGAAGTTCTTTATAACTTGATAGCTTTACGACAAATTAAAAATGAAATAAAAATTGAGCAGCCAACTTTTATTTATGAGCGCTATTCTTTATTTATGTTTGCTACCGTTTGGTATGCAAAAAAACATAATATTCCAATGATTTTAGAGGTGAACGATTCAGCATTAGTAGAACGTGTTCGCCACTTATTATTTAAAAAACTCGCCTGTAAAATAGAGCAATGGACTTTTCAAAATGCAACAGGGCTGGTTTTTATTTCAAGTTATTTTCAAAAACTCGCTCAAGACAATTATCAAAATATTGCACCGAGTGTTATTTCTCCTAACGCTGCAGATACCGATGTTTTTGATCCTGCGAAGTACCCTGTCGAAGAAGCCAAAGCAAGTTTTGGTTTAACTGGAAAAACTGTTTGTGGCTTTGCTGGTGCGTTTCATCATTGGCATGGCATTGACTGGTTTATTGAAGAAGTTATTTCAGAATTAAAAAATCATCCTGAACTGGTATTATTTTTAGTTGGCGATGGCCCAAGACATCAATTTATACAAGACTTAGCTGAAAGCAATGATATTACCGAGCAAATCCTAATGCCAGGAAGAATTGACCATTCAGAAATACCAAAAGCGGTAGCCGCCATGGATTTTGGCATTATTCCAGACTCAAATGACTATGGCTCACCAATGAAGCTATTTGAATTTATGGCTATGGGTAAAGGAATGGTTGTTCCTGATTTTACGCCAATAACTGAAGTGGTAACTAACAATAGCAATAGCTGGTTATTTGAACGTAAAAATAAGCAGGATTGTATAAATCGCTTTTTTGAAGTTGCTTCAAATGCTGAACAATTAAAAAAAGTTGGCGAAAATGCTATTGAATACATTGAAACTAAGCGCCAATGGCGACACAATGTTGAACAAATAATAAAACTAGCTCAACAGGAATAGTCTTTGGCATGAAAAGCTTAATAAAAAATATAGCCAAATCATTAATTCCCAATAAATTAATAAGTTACAACTTACCGACACGGCAAGTATATTTAACTTTTGATGACGGTCCAGAACCAACTGTCACACTAAACTTGTTGGATTTACTCGATATTTATAACGTTAAGGCAACTTTTTTTATCGTGGGTAAAACAGCAAAGAGTCATCCTAAAATTTTACAAGATATTCACCAGCGTGGGCATGTTCTAGCCAATCACTCTTATCATCATGTAAAGTTCAACAATATTTCATTACAAGAACAATTGTCTGAAATAACAAAAACAAACCGAATTATAGAACAGATAACAGGGCAAAAAACAAAATTCTTTCGACCACCACAGGGAATATGGACATTAAAACTTTTATTTAAATTATTCATATTAAAGATGACACTGGCTCATTGGTCTAGAGACTCGTTAGACTGTAGGAACCTTCCCCCGCAGAAAATTATAGCCAACTTTAAACAACAGCCCGTTAAAAACGGTGATATTATTCTTTTTCATGATGATAATGAAAAAGTTATCACAATACTTCAAGAGCTATTACCCTATTGGCTTGAAAGTAATATTAAATTTTCACCATTAACTTAAAGAAATATTATGGAATTTATTTTTTGGCTTTGCATTGGCCTTATCGGATTTAGTTACATTGGATTTCCACTGTTTCTAGCACTAGCAACAAAACTATTTGGCAATAAAAATAGTATTACAAATATTACAGAGATCACTGACTGGCCTGAAGTTGCCGTTGTTATTGCTGCATTCAATGAAGAACAAGATATTAAGCAACGCGTAGAAAACTTACTTGAACAAGACTATCCAGCAGATAAAATCACATACTATATCGGTTCTGATGGTAGCACAGATAAAACCAACGAAATCCTAAGTGAATTTACTGACTCGCGTCTTAATGCGCAATTATTTGAAGTGAACCGTGGTAAAGCAAGTGTCTTAAATAATTTAATTGAACTTGTAGAACAACCCATAATAATCTTTTCTGATGCCAATACACACTTTGAAAATGATGCCATTAAGCGCCTAGTCGCCCATTTTGAAGATGATCGAGTAGGTGCTGTTTGTGGTGAACTCAATTTATTCAATTCTGGTGGTAACGACAATAAAGACAGTACTTACTGGCGTTACGAACAGTTTTTAAAAGACAATGAAGGCCAATTAGATGCACTACTTGGAGCTAATGGAGCAATATATGCTATTCGCAGTCACCTTTATACGCCAATCCCTGCAAACACAGTTGTAGATGATTTTCTTATTGTCATGAATGTAGCAAAAGCAAAATATAAAATAATTTATGACAAAGAGGCACTTGCCCATGAAGAGATTGCCCCTTCAATTGCAGAAGAAAGTAAGAGACGCATCAGAATAGGAACAGGAAATTACCAAGCTTTTACTCGTTTGTATTGGGCACTGAATCCACTAATTGGATGGCGATTTTTCAGTTACTTTTCCCATAAGGTATTGCGTTGGTTTACACCGCATTTAATGATTATTGTATTAATGAGTAATTTCATCCTTATTGGTGATACTTTATATAATGCAGCGTTATTAATACAGCTTATTGCATATTTTATTGCCATTTGGGGGCAAAAAATGAGCGACAAAGGCGTGGCAATTCCTTCATCTGTCGCTTTACTTACTTTTTTTGTTTCTATGAATTTCGCCTTATTACAAGGCTTTTACCGCTTTGCATTTAAAAATGTAAAAGGCACATGGCAAAGGACTTCTCGCTAATGACATTACTTATTATTCTTATTTTTTTTATCCTTGGCATAACTGCAGTTACTATCATTATTAGAAAGAAACATATGCACTTATGGCTTGGGCATTACTTAAAGAGAAAGCTAACACTCAGAACTAAAACAAATAAAACTAAGCATATTATGTTTTGTTTTGTTGACCACTATGAGCCTATGTGGGGAAAAGATATTCCTTATGAGCAGGAGTGTGCGAGAGTAAACCGTTGGCATATTGATTACCCAAAAGTTGCCGGTAAATTTAAAGATGCTGACGGCTGTTATCCTAAACACACGTTCTTTTATCCTGAAGAGGAATACCGACAAGAACATTTAGATAAAGTTACTGAGTTATGCCAACAAGGTTTTGGTGAAATAGAAATTCACTTACATCATGATAATGATACTAGTGATAATTTAAGACAAACTTTAGAACGCTTTACTGAAACTTTACATGAAAATCATGGTGCCTTTATACGAGACGAAAGTTCAGGGAAGTTACAGTACAATTTTATTCATGGTAACTGGTGCTTAGACAATAGCCGACCTGATGGTAAATGGTGTGGTGTTAATGATGAATTAATTGTACTAAAGGAAACCGGCTGTTATGCCGATTTAACTTTTCCTTCTGCACCAAGTGATACCCAACCTTCTTTTGCTAATGAAATTTATTATGCCAAAGATGATCCACTAAAACCTAAATCTCATAATACAGGTAAAAAAGTTGAGGTCGGAGGGGAAAGTTGGGGTGATATGATGCTTATTACCGGACCATTAGGCTTAAATTGGAAACATCGTAAGAAGGGGATCTTTCCGCAAATTGAAAATAGTGATATACGTGGCTCTATGCCTCCAACTAAAGATCGAGTAGACCTATGGGTTGATAGTGCCATTTCAGTTGAAGGGAAACCTGATTGGTTGTTTATTAAGATACATACTCATGGAACACAAGAGCAAGATATGGACACTCTGCTAGGTAAACCTTTCGAAGAAATGAATGAGTACCTGCTTGAAAAATATAATGATGGAGAAAACTATGTAATGCACTTTGTTTCTGCTAGGGAAATGTACAACATCGTTAAAGCAGCAGAAGCTGATAAGCAAGATAACCCACATCAGTATCGCGATTATATTGTTCCTGCTCCAAAATATAAAAACAAATCAGCCTAAGCATTTCATGAACCTGATAAGTAAAATACTAGAATTTAGCCCTTTAATCTGGCCAATAAAGCCTAACGGGCTCTATGTTTATAATTATCATCGAATTGGTGATCCAAATAAAACTGCTTTTGATCCAAATGTTTTCAGCTGTAGCGAAGCGATGTTTGAAAAACATGTTCAATTCTATAAGGACAATTTTGATGTTGTGTCAATTGGTGAACTCACAAAGCTAATCAAGCAAAATGTAAAAATCAAAGAAAAGTTAGCACTTATTACTTTTGACGATGGTTATATAGATAACTATCAATTAGCTTTCCCTATTTTAAAAAAATTAAATACACCCGCAAGTTTCTTTATTGCAACAGACTTTATTGATCATAATGTTCTACCTTGGTGGGATGAGATTGCCTTTATTATTAAACATTGTCAGCAGCAACAAATTAAAATGCCCAGATGGCCAGCATCGGTTAACCTGACAGGATTATCCGAATCGGATAAGATACGCAACGTTTTAAAGCAAATAAAAGCAGATGCGAGTATGAGCATGGCTGAAAAAATCAGTCAATTGAAAAGTGCAGTAAATTGGCAGCAGACTAATTCACTGCCTAATAGAGAACTATTCATGTCTTGGCAGCAAATAAAGGAAATGCATGATAATGGTATGGATATTGGTTCTCAATCATGCAGTCATCGAATAATGTCACACTTATCTATTGAAGAACAACGACAAGAGGCAAAACAATCAAAGAAAAGAATCGAAGAAGAAATAGGTGATAAAATCACGAGTTTTACTTATCCTGTTGGTGGGGTCCAAGCTTTTAATAAAACGACAATGAAAATATTAGAAGAGGGAGGCTATCAAATAGCATTTTCTTTTATTGCTGGAATTAATCATAAAATAAATACTGATAATATCTTCAAGCTTGCCCGATTTTCAGTGGATAGCAATTGCACAGTTCAAGAGCTAAAAAGACGAGTTAATAAAGCAACTATATCGCACCATCTAAAGTAAGATCATTTTCAATTACTAATCAGTGGAATAATGTCTTTATAATTAGATATTTCTATTATCAAAAAAATTACTCGCCTTCTCTTCTGGGTTTTTTATTGGATCCCAGACAGGGTATATTAATGTTTTTATCTTAGTAATAGCACGTGTCACTTGGTTGGCAATACTAATAGGTATATATAACCAACGACAAAATAAAAAGACTTTCCTTCTAAATACCCAATGATACATAGCCTGTTCAGCATAAAAGTTATATCCCCAACGTTGCTCAAATAATCGAGATGATTGCCAAGTAAGGGCCTTATTCCAGCGAAAGAAAAAGAATTTCATGTCGTCAAATTCCATCCTGGTACCTAAGTTATCAAAAATTATCACCGCGTTAGGTTGAGAAAACACTTTATAACCTCGCTTTTTAAGCTGAATAGCGATATCGATATGTTCACGAATAACCAATTGAGGGAGTTCAATTTGTTTTAAAACTTTGGTGTTAAACAAGACGCCATGCAGTTCAAACATTTCCGAAGAAACAACACTTTTAGGGATATCTGAAGGTAAAGCTCTTCTTAAATGTTTCTCTTCAATAAGATAATCAATCCCATCTATTTCTACGAACGTTATTTCATTAGTAAATAAGTGATTACGTAACGGCGCTCCAATATCAACGCCTGCTTTTTCTAAAGTTAGAGGGTTAACAATTGCAATTTTTTCATCGCTCTCAGCAACTTCTAATAATGGCGCCAACCAACCATTGGTAACATTCGAATCGTTATCTAAAAACATTACAAAAGCTGTCGTAATAAAGTCTCGAATATTACGCATCGCCTGCATGGGAATGATCAAACCCATTTCGATGATCTCAGCGTTGTTTTTATCTACCAGCAAGCTTTTTAGTTCACGTTTAATCCGATGAGGGTAGCCTAAATCTAATACTTTTAAATAGAATGGCTCATGAGTTAATGCGTATACATTTCGTATACATTCAATGACACCTGAATATCTGTCTCGAGGGGTTATGACTATGGTTACTTTTACACCGTTCATTATTATTACCTGTTGATTTACGTGTCTTTAACCTGTTGGAATATTACTAAATATCTATTAATCATACGCAGAAGAGAAAAGTTTTTTGTAACGCGATTAAAGCCATTGTTACCATATTTTTTTCGTAATGTTTCAGAATTAATCAGTGTAGTCATTGCTGTTGCTAATTGCGCCGGAGAAGCCGGAGGAACTAAAATACCAGTTTCCTCTGGAATAACAATCTCTGTTATGCCGCCCACGGTTGTAGCAACAACAGGTTTTGCTTTTGCACCAGCTTCAACAAAAACCAAACCGAAAGCCTCTTCAATCGAAGGTTGAATGAAAATATCACAAGCTTCAATCCACATTGCAGTATTATCAATTTGGCCTAGAAATGAAACGTACTTTTCAATGTTTAATTGCATAACTAAGTCAATTAGTGCTTTTTTTTCACTAGGCAAACCGTCTCCGGCTATATAAAGATGAACGTTAGGATTATTCTTAATAATTAAAACTAATGCCCTGATCGTATATTGATGACCTTTAATTTCTCCTAAGTGTCCAATACTTAAAAAGGCTATTTCATTGCAATCGATAGATAAATTATCACGAGCTTCATTAATTGATTTAACTGTGGGCTTACTCGATATATAGGTACCTCCATGAATAACATCACACTTGCTTTCAGGAAGTTGCAAGTTAACTGTCAGTAATGAAAGTCTGCTATAAGACACTGCAATGAAATATGATGAAAATAGCTTTATTAATTTATTTACAGGGTTGGGTTGATATTTAGATAAATCTGAACGGTGAAATGTTGCCACAGTTTTTACACCGCAGGTAAAACCAGCAATGCTGGCATAAAGCTGACTAAGCTCACAATGTGCATGAATAAGATTAATGTTATGATTTTTAATTATTTTTCTAATACGGAATATAAGCCGCCAATCTATCCGTTCATTTTTATAAATAACTTGTAAATTGGGAATATGAATCCAGGATACTGGTTTAGAAAGGCATAAAGAGACAGTGTAAATTCCTTGCTGTTTTAGCCCTAAAACAGTATCCATAAATCTTGTTGTTCTACCACCTTTTCCGAGACTCTGAACAACTTCAAGGACCCTTACAGGAGCTGACATATATTCACACTTCAGAACTGGAAACATGAATATAATATAGAACATATTTGATTTACAGCAACACATTTAGTATTCAAACAGTACTAATACTATAGATAACTTAATAGAGGTACAAAGATAATCCCCTAATGAATACGCTTAAAGCTCCAAATTAATAAAATGTCGATGCTGTCAGGACAATATAATCGAAGCTTTATATATCTAATTATCTACCTTTACCAAACAGTACTATCTCGACTGTTCTAATTAAGATAAGTAAATCAAGCATAAAACTACGGTGTTTAACGTAATACAGATCATATTTCAGCTTTTCTAAGGAATCTTCTTCTGTAGAACCATAAGGATATTTCAACTGTGCCCAACCTGTTAACCCAGGTTTAACGTTATGGCGTTCATTGTAGTACGGCAGGTTTTTAATTAGCTGCTGAACAAACTCTGGTCTTTCAGGTCGAGGACCAACAAACCCCATATCGCCACGAAGCACATTTAGAATTTGTGGTAATTCATCAACACGATACTTACGGATAAATTTACCAATACTAGTTGTTCTATCGTCATTTTCAGAGGCCATTTGAGCGCCATTCTTCTCAGCGTCAACTCGCATGCTTCTAAATTTATAGATATTAAAGGCTTGCCCGTCTAAACCAACTCGCTCTTGTAAGTAAAAAATAGGCGCACTCATACCTTCATCTAATTTGATAAGGATTGCTGTAATTAGCATCACAGGCCATGTAACTAAAACCAGTAACAAAGCTATACTTGCATTAAACGCCCAATCTAAAGTGTTACGTAAATGATTCGCAGAGGCGAAACCATTAGAATATATAACCCAGCTTGGGTAAATAAGGTTAACGGCAATTTGCCCGGTTTCACGCTCAATAAAATCAAGAATTTCAGTAATTTCGACACCGCGTATTTTACACGCAAACAGCTCGTCTACAGGTAAATTATTCCGGCGTTCGTCACTTGCAACAACTATTTCATCGATGCCATGTTCTAATGCGTAATTAACCAGTGAACCATCAAGTTCGATACGGTTTTCGTTGACTATACCATTTTCGGTATCACCTGGCATGATAACAAAACCATGCATATAGAAGCCTTGTCGATCTACATCTCGTCGCATTCTTTTTTCAATGATAGAAGCTCTATCACCAGCCCCTAATACTAAAACAACACGTTTATTAAAGCCGAAAAAATCAACTTGTAAGGTCACGTAACGAAAGGCACTAGCAATAATTAAACTTACTAAGGCGGAAAGTGCCAACAGCTCAATTTCTAACGCATGTTGGCCGTATAAAGGGTTTAATAACGTTACAATAAAAAAACCAATCGCTACTGAAACTAATAGTCTCCTGACTATGCCCCGGTAGTTTTCACGTAACTTTGAATTATATAAACCTAAAGCTAAAGAAGATAGTTGCACAACTAAAGCAAAGATAATTGCACATATAGCTAACCGGTCGTTTGGAATATCATGATGTTCTACAAATGAAAATAGGCTATTAAGGTAGACAGTGAGCAATAATGCTCCTGCAAAAAAAGCAAGCTCGATAATAACTAAAGATTTACTACCCGACGATAGATCTCGAAACTTTGGGCTAGACATACGTATTAAATATTCCCTGTATTACGGTTAATAAATCACAACATTATCATGCTGATTTCTTCAGCTGTATCGGCCATTTTTACCCCCTAGTTGGAAGCGGGTAAAATAATAACAAAAATTACCAATGTTTTACACCTATTAATCTTGTGCAACCTATGTGAAAATCACATACAATCTGGTAGCTTAGTATCAATCTAATAAATTCGAAGTATAAAAAGGTTAGAACCATGGAAAAAAATATGTTCGGTAAACTAAAAGTAGTAACAATATTGGTATTGGCTTATGTGATTACTGCGTGTAGTAGCTTAACTTTACCACAGGCGACTGTTCATCAATCTAATACTGTAGACATAGCTTCATATAAATACCTTATTGGTGCTGGCGATGTGGTCAATATTTTTGTTTGGCGCAACCCTGAAGTTTCGGGTACGTTCGTGGTGCGACCAGACGGCATGATCACTACATCTTTAGTAGAAGACATTCCCGTTTCTGGAAAAACACCAACTGAACTTGCGCGAACCATCGAAGAAATTTTAGCAACTTATTTAAGAGAACCAACCGTAACCGTTACCGTTAATAACTTTGTTGGCCCATTCAGCGAGCAAATACGTGTTATTGGTGAAGCTTCAGAGCCTAAATCAATTAATTATACTCAGCAAATGACATTGCTTGATGTAATGATTCAGGTCGGAGGTTTAACCGAATTTGCAGATGGAAACGATGCAGTTTTGGTAAGAGTTGAGAATGGTATACAAAAACAATATGAAATATATATCGAAGATTTAATTAAAAATGGTGAAATCAGTGCCAATGTTGATGTTTTACCTGGCGATATTATTGTTATTCCTGAAACTTGGTTTTAAATCGGCAGTTAATCATTAAACATATTATTTATTCCCCGTATTTAGAGGTCAGGAATGCAAGAAGTACTTGAACAAATTTTAGATTATTTAAAAGGTATTTGGCTTAAACGCCGTTACCTTATGATTGCCACTTGGCTTATTTGCCCTCTGGGTTGGTTTGCTGTTTCACAGCTTCAAGATACCTATGAATCTGAAGCACGGGTATTTGCTGACACTCAATCGATTTTAGGTCCGCTTTTAAAGGGAATGACAGTTGAAACTAATACTGATGCTCAAATTGCTTTAATGGTAAAAACCTTGCTCAGCCGTCCTAATTTAGAACGAATAGCTAGGATGACTGATCTCGATGTACAAGCGAATAATCCAAAAGAATTTGATGAATTAATAGAACGATTAAAAACTGACATATCTGTAAAAAAGACAGGTGGCAGACGACAAAATATATTTAATATAACATTTTCAGATAAAGATCCTGTTATGGCCCGCGATGTTGTTCAGGCAGTAATCACTGTTTTTATTGAAACCACTCGAGGTGATAATCGCCGAAACTCAGATTCAGCGCAAAAATTTATCGACAGTCAAATTACTGAGTATGAAGGTCGCTTATTAAAAGCTGAAGCACGTTTAACTAATTTTAAACAAAAATACAGTGACGTACTTCCAAATCAGTACGGCGGGTATTATGCAAAGTTAAACAATGCAAAAGAACAGTTAAAAGGTATTGAACTTGTTCTATTGGAAACGAAAACACAATTATCAGCATCAAAAGCTAAACTAAGTAAGTCATCTACTTCAGAGAGCTCTAAACAAAATAATATTGTCGACTCTAACAGCGTAAAAACTACCTACGATGAACGTATTTCTGAGTTAGAGGTACAACTAGATTCGTTACAGCTTAGATATACGGAACAACACCCTGATGTAAAAGAGCTACAACGCCGACTTGATAATTTGACTAAAAAAAGAAATAGCGAAATTGAACAATACTTAACCAACAGTGACGATAATGGTGATGAATATACTCCAATTAGTCAAAATCCGGTCATTCAAGATATTCAAATTCAAGTGAATCAGCTTGAAGGACAAGTTGCTTCTATGGAAGTAAGGGCTAATAACTACAGAAACACAGTTAAAGAGCTTGAAAATAAAATTCATACTTTGCCAGAAATAGAAGCTGAATTAGTATCACTTAATCGTGGTTATGATATAACTAAAGCACAATACGAAAGTTTCTTAACACGTAAAGAAAAGGCACAAGTTGCTCAGTCTGCCGATGAAACTACGAGTAAAATCAACTTCAAAGTTATTGATCCTCCTAGAGCGCCTTTAGAGCCAGCTGGGCCTAAGCGATTTTTATTCTATATTATTGTGACAATTTTAGGCGTGGGGCTTGGCTTAGGACTTTCTTTCTTATTTAGTCAATTAAACCCTGTTGTTACTTCAAGCAGCCAAGTTGCTCGTGCAACTGGCATTCCTATTTTTGGTATTGTGTCAGCGACTGAAAACCTAGGTTTGCAAAGCAAGGACAAGAGAAAGACTATTTTGTTTATTGTTTCAAATAGCATATTAGTTTCTATATTATGTTTTTTTATTGCTTATTCTTTATTCCCTGATGCAATACAAGCGCCGATACATAGGATTTTTAATTTATGAGCACTATAGAAAAAGCACTGGCTAAGCAGAAGTTAGCTAAAAAAGAGCTTAACGATCCTGTGCAAGAACATCTTGTGGATACCCCGCCTACAGCTCCCGTAGAAACCACCAATTCTAGTTCCAATAATGACGTATTAGAGCTTGATAAATCAGAGTTAGAAAAACGTGGTTTTTTAATTGATAACGGCACACGAAAAAGCATCAAAGATGAGTTTCGCCAAATAAAACGTAAACTTATTGGTAATGCTTTTGGCGCTGCATCAAAAACACTAAATCACAGTAATTTGGTGATGGTGAGCAGTTCAAAACCGAACGAAGGTAAAACTTTTGTTTCTATTAATTTAGCGTTAAGCATTGCCCTAGAGCAAGATAAAACCGTGCTACTGATTGATGCCGATGTATTACGCCCTAGTGTAAATAGAGAATTGGGTTTTGGCCCCGTTCCAGGGTTAGTTGAGTATTTACTGGGTCAGAAAAATGACATTTCAGAAATACTATACAGTACTAATATTGATAAATTAAAGATTATACCTGCTGGCGAACCTCACCATTTGTCGAATGAGTTATTAGCTAGTGATCGAATGGAAGCGTTGGCTAAAGAATTAGCTGAACGTTACCCAGATCGTATAGTCATTTTTGATTGCCCTCCTTTAATTGGTGTAACCGAAACCTTAGTACTTGCCAATTTGATGGGCCAAGCTCTGGTTGTTATTGAAGAATCAAAAACTCAGTTAGCCGATATAAAAGCAGCTACTGAAAATCTCAATGAAGATTTAGCACTTGGTTTAGTGTTAAATAAAGCAATCAGATCTCACAAGGATATGTATGGCTATTATGGTTATGGATACGGCACTAAATAAAAAAATATTTGCCGGTGCAATCTTTGCTATTTTATCTGCAAATACTCATGCTGGCGAATGGCAATTTCAACCTAAGTTGCTTATTGATGAAACATACTCTGATAATGTTAATTTATCTTTGAGTGACGAAATTTCAAGTTTAGTTAGCCAAACAGGTATCGAAATAGAGACTCTTTTTTCTTCTAAAAAATTAGAGTTTTCTTTATCATCAACCAGTGTATACGCTATGTATAGCCATGATCATGATACTGATGATGACTTTCATACCCTAAACAGTGATTTCAGGTTAAAGCTTGCTCCGAATGGCCTTGCGTTAACAGGCAGTGCGGCAATATCGAATCAATCAAGGAATGCTTCACGTAATGCTTTAGCTGATATTGTTTCAGGTGATACCGTAAGGGTTGAAACATACTCTGGCGGTTTTGAGTATAAAGTAAATAACCGAGATTTTGTTCTCGACTCTGCGATTCAATACCAAACGACAAAATCACAAGATAAAATTGGTGAACGTGAAGGCTTCGCGGCAGGCTTATCTACCAAAAATGGCAGCTCTGCGCGGAATATTTACTGGGAAGGCAGTTCCGAATTTGCTGATTATACCAACCAAGGCCGCGATGGTAAGTTATTTAAAGGCGAGTTAAAAATTGGTTTAATCACCAATTACAAAATCACTCCCTTCCTGCGGTATTATGATGAAACAAATGAAGGTGATCTCACGAGCAATAGTTCATCACTCGAGTCAGATTCCTATGGTGGCGGTTTACGCTGGTTAATCACACCTAAATTGCTTATAGATGTATCTTACAATACCCCTACAGGTACTCAACTCGACCTTGATGGCAATGAACAAGAAGATTATACGGCAGCTTCGGTTCGTTGGGAGCCGAGCCAAAGAACGCAACTTTCCGTTGATTATGGGAAGCGATTTTATGGGGAGAGTTATGGTCTTGACTTTGCGCATAAAAATAAACGCCTAACCAATACGATTACCTATGCTGAAGACGTAAGAGCTTTTACTCGTAATAACTACGAGAGCGTTGCACTCGGTGCTTTCTGGTGCCCTAAGGGCGAAATAACAGATACATCATCTTGTTTTGTTAACAATAACGATAATATCAATTTTGACGATTACCAGCTAATAAACCTGCGTGATTTTATTTTGGTAGAAGACCAAGCTTTGTCATTAAACAAAGAGTTGAAATGGTCTTCAGAGTTAGCACTATCTCGCACGACTTTTACTCTTACGCTTTCTAGTTTAGCTCGAGAAAATTTAGATACACGCGTCAAAGATGAAGACCAACATGCTTCATTTTCAATTAAACGTAAAGTTAGCGGAAAATCAAACCTTCAGTTCAGCATGGCATATACCGACACCCATCAAGCGCTTGCTCAAGAGAATGAGCGTCAAGATCGCTACCGTCGTTACAGCCTTGAATATGACAAATCATTAAACAGTAAATTAACGGTTACATTAGGCCTTAGCCACCTTAATAGAAGCTCAACAACGCAATCGTTCAATTATGAGGAAGACAGAGTCTACCTTAAAGTAAGTAAAGGTTTTTAGTAGTATGTATGAAAATTATTATGGTTTTAAAGAACGCCCTTTTCAGCTAAGCCCTGATCCTCGTTTCTTTTTCGCTTCAAGTAATCACCAAAGAGCTATGTCTTATTTACAATATGGTTTAGACCAAGGTGAAGGCTTTATTGTAGTTACGGGCCCGATAGGTACTGGTAAAACAACAATAGCACGTAATTTACTTAATAACATCGCCGACGATTCAATTGTCGCTGCACAACTTGTTACCACAAAATTAGAGCCGAAAGAGCTACTTGAACTGGTTGTATCAGAATTTAAGATTTCGACTAAAGATAATAGTAAGGCTGAATTATTAAAAGCTATTGAACAATTCCTTATAAATTTGAACCGACAAGGAAAACGTGCACTATTAATTGTTGACGAAGCACAAAATTTACCGATTGAAACGGTTGAAGAGCTTCGTATGCTTTCAAATTTTCAGCTTAATAATAAACCATTAATTCAAAGTTTTTTACTGGGACAGGAAGAACTAAAAGATATTATTCAAGCGCCAAACATGGAGCAGTTCCGGCAACGAATCATTGCATCCGCCCATTTAAAGCCTTTATCTAGCGAAGAAGTAAAAGAATATATTAACCATAGATTACAACAAGGTGGCTGTAATAAAGAGTCACTTTTTTCTGATGAAGCTTTTCAAGTTATTCATGAAAAGACTTTAGGTGTACCGCGTAAAATTAATATCTTTGTTGATCGTTTATTATTGTTTGGTTTCCTTGAAGAGTTAACTTGTATTGAGGTTGATGCTATTAATGAAGTTGCACAAGAAATGCAGGTTGAACTTACCGGTTCGCTTCACTCTGCGCAACTGACGAGTAACGAGCCAGCAACGAACAATGCCCAACTTGTGGTGAATTCAACAGAAAATGTTGAAAATATGAAAGAAATATTACGTGAAGTTGAAGAAATTCTTGAGTCATCTATCAAGGAAAAAATTAAAATGGCGCGTTATGTTGATAAGTTACTGAAACAAAAAAGTCGTTTGTATGCTGAGACAAATATCGAGGAAGCACAGGAATAATTGCAAGTTCAATAATAGCTAGGTAATGGGTATTAAAAAGGTTTGAATTAAACTTTTTTAATACCCACTTGAATAAACACTAAGACTCGTTAATCGTTAGAGCATATTTTTCTATCAATGAATATAATGTTGGTCTTGTTACACCAAGTAATTCTGACGCTTTAGACATATTACCTTCTGCTAATGCATAAGCTTTTTGAATTGCTAATGACTCAGCCTTTTCACGAACCGTGCGTAAGTTAAGCGATAATTCAAATTCAGTATCGCTATGGTCAAAGAAACCTAAATCGAAAGCAGTAACTTGTGTTCCTGTTGTCATGATTACAGAGCTCTTTACTTTATTTTGTAACTCTCGAATATTACCAGGCCACTTGTGTGCTTTAATGGCACTTAAACCATCTTCAGAAAAACTTTTAACGTTACGTTTATATTCTGTCGCATACATCTGCAAAAAGTACTGTGCAAGAATGAGTACATCCTCATCACGGTCACGTAATGGCGGAATATTTAAAGTGATCTCACTAACTCGATAAAATAAATCTTCACGGAAGGTCTTATCAGCAACCATCTCTTCTAAGTTTTGATTTGTTGCACAAACCACTCGTACATCAACATCAATTTCTTGTCTTCCACCAAGGCGCTCTATAGTTTTTTCTTGTAAAAAACGTAATAGTTTAGCTTGTAAGCTAAAGGGCATATCACCAATTTCATCAAGAAATAAAGTACCACCCTCGGCACATTCAATTTTTCCCTTTGTCGCACGATGAGCACCAGTAAAAGCACCTTTTTCGAAGCCAAATAGCTCACTTTCTAATAAATTTTCAGGTATCGACGCACAATTAATCGCAATAAATGGCTTCTTACTACGGTCGCTAGCAATATGCACAGCATTAGCGGTAACCTCTTTACCCGTACCACTTTCTCCTAAGAGAAGGGCAGTAATTTGCGTCGGAGCGATACGTTTAACCATCATACGCAGGCGATCGATTGCTTCGCTATTGCCAATTATGCCAATGTCGCTACCAGCCACTTCGCGCATTTTACGGTTTTCATCTTCAATTGCAGCTACGCTGAATGCACGAGCAACAATAACGCCAATAACATCAGCATCGATAGGCTTTTGATAAAAGTCGTAAGCACCTGCTGAAATAGCTTTAAGGGCATTAGTACGGTCATCATTACCGGTGATCACTATCACTTTAGTATGAGGGGCAATTGTCAGTATTTCTTGTAAGGCTAATAAACCTTCTGTCGCATTGGCTTCATCTGGCGGCAAACCTAAATCTAAGGTTATAACTTTAGGTTCGTGACGACGTACAGCAGCAATAGCACTTTCACGATCATCCGCTAGGACCACGTCATAATCCGACAAACACCACTTTAGTTGTTTTTGTATTCCTTTATCATCATCAATGATCAGTAATTTTTCCATACTGCTAGAACCCTTTCCTTTTTGTGCGATTAGTTTTCATTATTTATAATTATTTTATTCGTAAACAGGTTTAATCGGCAAATCAACAATAAATGTTGTACCTTCACCTTCATAACTTTCAACTTTTAATAAACCAGCAATACTTTCAATAAATTGCTTGGCTTCGAAAACGCCAATGCCCATTCCAGCATTACCTTTTGTAGTATCGAAGGGCTTAAATAACCTTTTATCGATAAAGTCTTTCGACATTCCACAGCCATTATCTTCTATTGATATCTCAATATGCTGACCTTTTTTAGCCAAGGATACTTTAACCCAACCTTTATTGTTTGTCGCTTCTTGAGCGTTTTGTATCAGATGGTTTAATACAGAGTGAAAAGTTTCGCCATCAATGGCCATTTCACAGTCGTTAATTAAATCAAAGGATACTTGTGGCTGATCAATATTTCGCTGTTGAACAACACTCTCAATTAACTGAGCAATATTAACCAGTTCATTTTTAGATTGAGCGGCCTGTTTGTTACGTAATTGCGATAAAACTTTAGCTAAACGTTCTGTCGCCGACTCAACAGTTTCATAAACATCTGCGACAAACTCTGGATTATCACCGTGTTTTTTCGCATTAGTAGTAATAAGCGCCAATTGTGCTTGAATATTTTTTAAATCGTGTACTAAAAAAGCAGACATTCGATTGAACGCATCAAACTGTTTAGATTCTGCAATTTTGTCATTGGCTTCATGTAATGAAACGAAATTTCCCAACTGCTTTGATATCGCAAACAATAAATCTCGGTCTTCCCAGTTCAATTGCTTTCTTTCGTTCTTTCCAGCGAGTACAAACATACCATAGAAGGCTTTACCAATAAAAATAGGTACTACAAAACGAATACTTAGATCGTTCATTAGCTGTACGTTTAATGATAGTTCAGGGTAAGTTGTCGGTGTCTTAGCATACTCTTCAATGTCAATAATCCAACCTTGACGCTGACAAAATAGGCTAAATTGTATTAACTGCTCATTAAATGAGTCATCTAACGACATGTTTTCACTGTACTGCACAGTGAAGCGTTGATCCGTTACTTTTTTAATAATAGCACCAGCATGAACATCAACTTTTGACATCATAATTTGTGTAGCCATTTGGTAATAACTTTCTGCGCTGGTAGTTTCTATTTTACCAATAAGATTCAACCATTCATCACGATATTCGTACTTATTAGCAAAGAAATTTTTAGCAATAAAGACTTTTAACTTTCTGCGTAACGATTCAGTGATCAGTAAAGCAACCAAGACCAAGCCACTTAGCACTAAGAAGCTGATACTTACAACGCTGCCCCACTCGCCACCGATATAATTAATTACATAACCAGCAAATGCCATAACCAATAAATAAATACCGGCAATTATCAGCATTGAACTATAAAACACAACATGGCGAGAAACAAAAATACGCACAGAGCCATTGTGAATACGGCGGGTACTAATTAACAATAAAGGTACAACAACTAACGAGATATACCCTCGGCTAAACCAAAAATCAAAATCAATTCCACCAACCATAGTTGCTTGAGCATATAAAACAAAATCGAAAATTGAAACACTTGCTAGTGCAATTACCATTGGCCAAATAGCCCAACGTACTTGAGAGTTTGCACTTCTATAGAGCTGTTCAAGCAGCACTAGGCTCCAGAGATTGAAAACAATAAACAGTAAGAATAAATACTCATAAGAGAAATTTAGCATGTAGGTGGTAAACCAACACGCGATCATTAACATACTCCATAAACTGACATATTTACGTATATATTTGTTCGCCATCATGGCACGAAAAGAACGATGTTCAGTATTACAAAGTAAAACAAGAATGGACCAACAAGCAATCTTACATGCATCACTTATCATTACCCATTGTAAGCTAAAACCAAGTTTGATTTGCATTGCGGCAACAACATTAGCAATAACTGTTACTAACGTTGAGATCAACACCCAGCGAGCAAGTGTCGTGTTATTGCGGGCAGCAAAAATGAGTAAGGCAAATAAAAGGTATCCGGCACTCGCTAATGAGTAACCGATAAGTCCAAATGAATCCATATGTATAATTAAACTTCTTGTTGAGTTTTTATTTAGTTTTGATCTACTGTTTTTTCTTTATTAGTTTTTTGCGTAAATATTTCGGTTAATACAGGCACTAATAAAAAGCTGGCTATCGCGGAAACACATAAACCTGAAATAATCACAGTACCCAAAGGTTGCCACAAACCACCTCCAAATAACGTTAGCGGTAATAGCCCGCCAATTGTCGTTAAAGTCGTCAACAGGATGGGTGTAAAGCGTGTTGCACTTGCATCAAGTATTGCCTGCTTTAAGTTACTTGATTCATAAAAATTTCGGTTAGCCGTATCAATCAGGATGATAGCATTATTAACTACGATACCAAATAAACTAATTAAGCCAATAAACGCCATCATCGAAAATGATTGTCCTGTCAGAAATAAACCTATCACAGAACCGGCCATCGCAAAGGGAATCGAAGTAAAAATAACTAAAGGCTGTAAAAAAGACTTAAACTGCAATACTAGAACAGCAAAAATGCCAATAGCAGTAACAAGCATAATCTGTGCTAAACCCGAAAAATTTTCCTGACGCGACTCTTCTTCACCACCTAATGTATAACTAATACCTTCGGGCATGTTATAGCTTTCTAAATAAGCAACAACCCTTGATGTCAATTCGCTAATACTATGATCTTTATCTGCATCAGCAGAAACTTTTGCCATCCGTAGTTTTTGGTAATGATAAAATTCAGTACGACCTTTTTGTAATTTAGTCTCTATGAATTGATTAAGGGGAATAGCTTCGCCTAAACGGTTAGTAACATTGATATCGGCTAAGCCATCAATATCTGGATTTTTTCGACGAACAACAATAGGATAATTTTCACCATTATCGTCATTAAAGCGCCCAACAGCGGTTCCAGATAAGATCGTTTGTAAAGTAATATCTAAGGTATTAACATCAATATTTGTAAGCCCTGCTTTTTCATAATTAATATCAAGTAATAATTCGGTATTTGCAATACCAATAGGGTTATCTAGATTAATGATCCCCTCAGTAGTTGCCATCATCTTCGCAAGGTCGTTAGCAACTTGTTCTAAATCAGTTAACGACTCTCCCATTAAACGAACACTAATAGGTAAGTCAGTTACAGGGCCTTGGGTAAACTCGCTAACGGTAATTTTTGCTTGCTGCCATTGACCAAACTCTTTACGAAGTTCAGTAACGAAATTTGAGACATTTTCAGCATGATATTCTTTCAAAACAACAATAACTTGTCCATAAGTCGCAACACCGCGCTTGGGTATCTGGTTGTAATAAATTCGTGGGTTAGCATTACCAACATTAAGAGCAACCTTATCGACTAGAGGGTTTCTCTCAATTACCGACGTCATTTTTTGCATCACTTGATTGGTATATGATAATGAGGAATTAGGCGGCGTTTCAACATCAAGCATGATCATGGGTTTTTCTGCTTTAGGAAATAAACTTACGCCCACTTTGCCAAATAATGACAGCATGCCGACTAAACAAAGTACGGCGATAATAATCACAATCCAGCGTGAATTCATAAATTTGCTCAGCCATTTTGAGTAGACTTTTTCAGCGAAGATATTGACATAATGCTGTAGCGTTTTAATTTTTGCAGTTTTAGTTCCACTGTTTTTGGAAAAGAACCGACTGGCTAGTAAAGGCGTTAAAGTTAAAGCAATTAACAATGATGCGAGCAAAACCAAGACCACAGTAACGGGCATAGAGCGAACAAAATCACCGGTATTACTAGCTAACATCAGCATAGGCAGAAAAGCTAACATAGTGGTAACTGTGCCACTGGTTATTGCCCAACCTACTTTACTTGTGCCTATAGCCGCGGCTTCTTCAGCATTAGCTGTTTTTTTCTTTTCGCGATGAATGCTCTCAGTGACCACTATAGCATTATCAACCAATAACCCTAATGCGATAATCAAACCCACAATAGACATTTGTTGTAAGCCAAAACCACTAAAATCTAACCAGCCAATCGCCACTAAAAAAGACAATGGGATAACAGCAATTACCACTAAGGACTCTCGTACACCTAAAAATATAAGTGCCATGATGCCAACAAGCACCAAGCCTTGCCAAAGGTTGTCAAAAAAACCATTGACTCGAGACTCAACACTGTCTGCTTGCTTGAACAATACGTCTATTTTTATGTCATCAGGTAAGCTTTCTGAAAAGCTAGCTACGGCTTGATCAATACTTTGTGTTAAGCCAAAAATATTAGTGTTAGGACGTTGCTCTATTGTGAGAAAAATAACGGGTTTATTGTCATAATAGGCTAGATAATTGGGCTCTAAACCAGAAAAATCTATAGTAGCTACATCTTTTAAACGCAAAACAAAGTTATCATCAGAGCGAATAACAGTGTCAGCTATCTCGGACAGTTGCACGAAATTACCACTGGCTTTGACATTAAAACGTCTTGAACTTGCATCAACATAACCAGGCGTTATATTCGTTGCTCGCCCCTGCAAAACAAAATTAATATCGGTAACTGACAAACCATAATGCTTCAACAAAGCTAAATTCACATCAATCGCCACAATTTGTTGTGGGTATCCCCAAACATCAGCTTTACGCACAGAATTAATCGCTTCTAAACGTTTCTCTAATTGCTTAGCGTGAAACTCCATAGTTTTGTAGTCGGTGGGCTCGCTCCATAACGCGAGTTGCATAATTGCAACACTTGTCGGTGTTGCTTTTAAGACTAATAAATCATGAACACCATCAGGTAAGGTTGGCTTTACTGTTGAAACTGCTTGTTTCACTTTATTATAAGAAGCTTCTGGATCGGTACCATACAAAAAAGTGATTTCAATACGGGCGCCACCATTTTTAACTTGAGATTCAATTTTTTGAATATTTTCAATGTCAGAAAACTCTTCTTCTAATGGATTAACCACCAAGCTTTCAATATCGGTAGGAGATGCGCCAGGATAGATAACCTCGATTAAGGTGATAGGCATATCGAACTGTGGATCTTCTGAGCGAGGCATTTGGAAATACGAAACAATGCCGACAAGAACCAAAAGTACGACTAAGGTTAGCGTAAACTGAGCGTTTTTTATAGCGAGTTTAGGTAACTGCATAAACTATTTTTTACCTAATGAAAGGTGCTGCCACCCGTTTGTTACAATTTGCATTGGCTGGTCATCAACCGAAGCAAATAAATAGAGGTATTGGTTATCTAGACGGTAAATATCGTAATGCTGGTAGCTTAGCTCTTGATTAGTTTGTTTAATTACAATGGCCTTACCACTGTCGTCAACACTAATTAATGCCGAAATAGGTAATCTATATACAAAATTATCACTGGTAAAGTCAATAACCACTTCGGCAATTTGTCCTGCGACGATACCACTTTTTAAAGTTAGATTAGGCAATAACACTTCAATAATAAACATATTACCTTCAGTGTTTGCTATCGCAGGTATTTTGCTTACTTCACCAATAACAGTACCTAAACTTTGCAAGCTAACATTTACTTTTTGACCTAACCGTATTTGACTCACTTCGGTACCGGTAAGTGCGACTTTTACCACCCAGTTTCTGTCTAACGCTGCTATTTTTAAGACTTCTCGGCCAGGAGATTGCAGTTCACCTAACTCAGTATAACGATTAAGTACAACACCTGAAAATGGTGCAAATATTTTCGCTTTTTCAAGATTATAAAAGGCTATTTGGTAAGCTGAGCGGGCTGTTTCTACATTCGTTGAGGCAAGGTCAACCTCTTGTTCAGAACTTAAACCACTTTCAATTAATGTTTTCTGACGATTAACTTCACGTTTAGCTTGCAAAAGTTGCGCATAAGTTGAATTCTTGTTTTGCAGTAATTCAGTGGTATCAAGAGAAGCAATAAGCTGTTTATTTTCAAAATACTGCCCTTCGTCCACTAATAGCTTTTCGAGATAACCACTGCTTTTAAAAGATACATTTAAGGTTCTTCTAAAATCAAGTTTACCTGTACGCTTAATAGTATTTGCATAAGGCTCAACAATGATCTGTTCAAGATCATAACTTTGCGATAATGCCGAAAAAGATGCAGAAAAGGTTATTCCTAACATCAACAGCTTAATTAATATATTCCGTGGTTTCATATGCAATTCTATAACGCGTTAAATTAACTGATATTATTATAGTTAATACTTTAGGGTTCTTGCATAATAAAGTACATCTTTTTCCACTATTTTTCCTTTGGTAGATGAAGATTTACAATATAATCGTAGCTATAAAAAATAAAGCCGACAAAGCTAGACAATTTTCACGTTTAATTATAGTATTTGCCGCGCTTAAAACAGCAAACCACCCGTAGCTCAGCTGGATAGAGTTCACGCCTCCGAAGCGTGAGGTC
>Ga0209396_1000486_pt1 | contig 46840 bp, 40 predicted proteins | sample GOMGulsemesocosm_6_FD_184638 | JGI IMG/M metagenome (GOLD analysis project Ga0209396, IMG submission 184638) | Methane-oxidizing microbial communities from mesocosms in the Gulf of Mexico - GOM8C Gulf of Mexico (SPAdes) (version 2) | ecosystem: Environmental > Aquatic > Marine > Cold seeps...
TGCGCGTGATCAAATTCAGCTCAAGTGTTGGACCAACGGTGACCTGAAGTTCCAGTTCGGTGTTGTGAGGCCACAAGGCTGCATGCTCTTGGCGTTGCAGCAGACGGAATACAATTTTTGTCTGCCCTGCATCCAGCGTACTCGTTTCGATCACGTCCCATTCAGCAGCTCGGACAAAACCATGGGCAGGATAATCTTGATGTTCCGGATGCGCACCAAACCAGGGCCAACACACCGGAATGCCACCACGAATTGATTTGCCCGGCGTAAACGTCGCATCATCAGAAAGCCATATCACCGGCTGCTGCCCGCTAGGAATCCAGGACAGCACCTGAGCACCCTGCAGGGCAATGGTTGCCTGCGCGTGTTCGTTAGTGATTTCAGCCATGATCAAGCCGCCAATAGTACGAAACTGTAGCCGCCCTTCAAGTCCGAATTGATTATTTAATGTGGCGAGTATTTGCTGATCCGGCATCTAGATTGAACGCCCATTAAGAACAACAGGAGAAACGATTACGCAGGGGTGATTATTTTTACAGAAAGTCATGCAAAGCTGTCCGCGGCTTGATATCCATTAATAACGTAGGGACTTTGTACCCGATTTAACTCTTTTTAACTACCGCTATCAATGCACGGAAAACAAATACCTTCAACGAATGATCTATCGCATGACGACAAAGCAAAACTTGCAGCATCGACAATAGAAACTTACTATGCGCGCTTGCTCGAGGTGCCTGCGACAATTAATTGTCTATTAATTTCAAGGGATAAACGGGAAGACTGGTGATGAACAACAGAGAGGTTAGACCTGTTGTTATAGTCCAGCGCTGCCCCCGCAACGGTAATCAGTTTATTGAAACTGTAAGTCCGGAACCGGCCTTTCGCATAAATCAGGCGAATCTCCGTTAAGTCGATGATGACTTAACCAACGATTCGCACAACGATGAAGCGGAGGGCTTTATCTGGATTGTTTTTGTGCGGGCGACTTTCTTTCCTGATCTGGATTGTTTGGGGCGCGGCACTTCTCTGTCCTTCTATTCCCCTCCCTCAGTTGATATTAGTCTTTCGGCAATTGAGGAACCTATGAAGAAACAACACATTATTACCCCTGCGGGCTTAGCGCTGTTATGCAGTAGCTCAGCGGCATTTGCTATCGATTTTTCAGCTGACGTGGTGCTTGAAGCGCAACATCAGGAAGAAACCGAGTACGACCACACCTTTGTGCGCGCCGAAGTCGCACCCACTATCGCGCTTAACGAACAGTGGTCTATTGATGGCGTCATTGTGCTTGAACCGATGGATAAGGATATGCACTTTAGCCGACGCGTGGTGGACCGTGAAGGCGTGTTTGCCGAGGAGCTAAAACTCAACTACAGCACTGATACGCTGGTACTCTTTGCCGGCAAGTTTAATCCTGGCTTCGGCACGGCCTGGGATGCTCGCGGTATTTGGGGCGAGGATTTCGCCGAAGATTACGAGATTACAGAGAAACTCGGTTTCGGCGCCGCATATACCCTGCAAACCGCCAACTGGGGTAGTCACACCTTAACTGCCAGCACCTTTTTCAGCGATACCAGCTTTTTGTCTCAATCCGTCGTGACCAGTCGCGGTCGCACCCGCTTAGCCGATGGCGGTGCCGGTAATACGGAAGATTTTTCATCCTACGCAGTCTCACTGGATGGCGATGAACTTGCTGGTATTGCAGGCCTCAATTACCACCTCGCCTACCGCTTCCAGGAACATGGCGACGCCAATGTCGGCGCTGATGATGAGTCCGGTTACGCAGCAACGCTTAACTATACGCACGCGTTAACACAACGCGTGACAGTTAACCTGATGCAGGAATATGTCATCATCGATAACTTTGATAGTAGCGCCGACGACTATACCTACAACACCAGCAGCCTGATCACAACGATCGATGACAAATGGAACGTTACGCTCGGCTATACCGAACGTGTTATTGATGTCAGTGGTGGCAGTCAAACAGATGATCATCTGTTTCAGGTAAGTGGCGGCTATGATTTCGGCAACGGCTTAACGCTGGATGCTGGCTGGCGATTTGTTGAAGAATCTAACCATGACCATGACACCTTTGGTCTTTTAGGGCGATATCAGTTCGGTCTATAAACCTATACGTCATTCCGGGCGGAACAATGTGAAGCCCGCCCTCTTTGCGACCATGCAATACCACAACAGAGCCTGTTGATGCAGGCTCTGTTCCTTAAGACCCCGCGGCCGGGTTACTGAAACAATTTCTGCACGAACCTGCCTCGGTATCTGATAAAAGTAGAAGCCTTGGCAACCTATCGAACGCCAAAATACGATGTCCAGCTGGCATCTTGAAATAGCGGCCCGTTGAATTTTCCTGTTCAAATCAAGTCACAATTTTATGCAGGGCATAAGAATATTTTTGCCTGCGGGCCGGTACGGGTAAACACAATGCTAAGTAGTCGTACTAAGGTATTGCTGATTGAAGATAACCCCATTCATGCCAAGTTGATTGAAAAATTACTTGGCCAGGCGACTAGTCATGCCTTTGATGTCACTACTGAAGACTGTTTGCAACAAGGTCTTGCGCAGCTCAGCAAAGCACACTTTGATCTTGTGTTACCCGACAGCCAGGATCTAGAAACTCTTTTCCGTGTCCGTGCCGAAGCTCCAAAATTACCCATTGTTATCCTGACCGCTACCGATGATACGACATCAGCCGTTGCTGGAAATACCCTGCGACATTCTGGCTCCCGCCGCTTTGCAGAATCAAATTACCCTACAAAATGCCGACCGTGTTAATTGCAAGATTCTGGCTGAGGGCGCTAATGGCCCGACAACATTGGAGGCCGATGAAGTGCTGAATGATAAGGGCGTGTTCATTATCCCCGACATTCTCGCCAACGCGGGTGGTGTGACGGTTTCCTATTTTGAATGGGTACAGGGCACACAAAATTACATGTGGTCATTGCAGGAAATCAATGACCGTCTGCACCAGATCATAACTGAAGCCTTCCAGCGCACCTATCTGCGCTCGCAAAGCGATCAAGTGGATATGCGTACTGCTGCGACAATCGAAGGCATTGAACGTGTCACGCAAGCGAAATTAAGTCGTGGCGCTTTCCCATAGTCGCAGCATCACGCGCTGGGGTATTACATGAGTACAACTGGCAAAAACCGAAATAAAAACAAGTCAGTGCCGGGAGAAAGCCGCCGTCAGTTAGCCATGTTAATGGCGAACCTGCCGGGTATGGTTTATCGCGGCAGAGTTGATACGGACTGGAGTCTTGAGTTTGCCAGTAACGGCGCCTATGAATTGACGGGGTATTATCCCGAAGACCTGGTCGAGGGCGATAGCGTTAAACTGGGCGACTTGATCCATGTCGATGATCGTGAACACGTCTGGGAGGGGGTACAACAGGCACTGAAGGAAGAGCGACCCTATCAATTGACCTACCGTATCATCACAGCGGAAGGCGAAGAAAAGTGGGTTTGGGAACAGGGCCGCGGTGTGCTATCTGAGGAGGGTACGCTGCTGGCCATCGAAGGTTTTATCACCGATATCAGCGAATCCATACAGGCTGAAGCGGCGTTACAGGAAAGCCAGCGCATGCTGGCAACCCTGACCAGTAATTTACCGGGCATGGCCTATCGCGGTGACGTTAATACAGACTGGAGCCTTGAGTTTGCCAGCAGAGGTGCCTATCCGTTAACCGGCTATCGGCCCGAAGACCTGATAGAGGGTGGTGGCGTTAAACTGGGCGAACTGATCCATATTGATGACCGTAAGCAGGTCTGGGACGGTGTGCAACAGGCACTAAAGGAAGGGCGACCCTATCAATTGAGCTACCGGATCAAAACGGCAAATGGTGAAGAAAAATGGGTTTGGGAACAGGGCTGCGGCGTGTTATCCCCCGACGGCGAGTTACAGGCGATTGAGGGTTTTATTACTGACATCAGTACCGAAAAAACGACTGAGCAACAACTGCACAGTAGCATGGACCGTTACCGTGATATGGCGGAGTCATCAAGTGACTGGATTTGGGAGATGGATGACCAGTTTCGGTTTTCCTATCTTTCTGAGCGACATTCTCAGGCTACAGGCATTGCGTCGTACGAATTACTGGGTAAAACCCGCTGGGAATTAGCCACTGACTCGAATAGTGAATTCTGGCAACAGCACCGACAAACACTTGAACAACATAAACCTTTCCGTGATTTGATTTATCAGACATGGCTTGAGGGAGATTCCGGTGCCGGACATTATTTCAAAATCAGTGGCCTGCCGACCTACGATGTTGACGGGCAATTTACCGGTTATCGAGGTACGGGTACCGATATTACTGAGCAGATGATGGCCGAAGTTGCGCTTCGCGAAAGTCAGCGCATGCTCGAAACCCTAACGGGTAATTTGCCGGGCATGGCCTATCGAGGTGGCGCTGATACGGACTGGAGCCTTGAGTTTGCCAGTAGCGGCGCCTACAAGTTAACCGGTTATCAAGCCGAAGATCTGATCGAGAGCGGCAGTATTAAACTGGGTGAGCTTATCCATACCTGTGATCGTGAGCAGGTCTGGGAGGGTGTGCAGCAAGCATTGGAGGAAGAGCGCCCTTACCAGTTAACTTATCGGATTAAAACGGCCGCTGGTGAAGAAAAGTGGGTTTGGGAACAGGGCTGCGGCGTAATGTCCCCTGAAGGCGAACTGCTGGCCATCGAAGGTTTTATCACGGACATTACTGAATCCAAACGAGCTGAAGAAGCCCTTTTAAAACTACAAACACAATTACAAACTCTTAATGCCGAGCTCGAAGAACGGGTCGAATTACGTACCGCTGAACTGCAACGCTCACAGCAAGAATTGCAGGTTGCAAAAGAAGCCGCAGAAGAGGCAAACCACGCCAAGAGTGATTTTCTGGCCAATATGAGTCATGAAATTCGTACCCCCATGAATGGCATTATCGGTATGGCAGAACTGCTAATGAATACCGAGCTATCCGAACAGCAACGCGAATATGTGAATCTCTCCTATCAATCAGCGGAAACACTTTTGGACTTGCTCAATGATATTCTGGATTTCTCCAAAATTGAGGCGGGCAAACTGGAACTGGAAGAAGTGGATTTTGATCTGCGGGATGTCTTGGGCGATACCCTGCAAACTCTGGCGATACGGGCTGCAGAAAAAGGGCTTGAATTGATCGATCATATTCCCGTCGATATTCCAGATTTTATTGTTGGGGACCCGGGCCGATTACGGCAAATCATTGTAAACCTGGTGGGTAATGCCATTAAATTCACCGAAAAAGGCGAAATAGCGGTGGATGTCAGTCTGGCCTCTCTAGAGGAAAATCTGCTGTGTTTACACTTTTTTGTCAAGGATACCGGCGTTGGCATTGCAGCGGATAAACAGAAACGAATTTTTGAGTCTTTCAATCAGGCCGATAGCTCAACTTCGCGCCAATATGGCGGTACCGGTTTGGGGTTGACGATTTCGTCACAGCTGGTTGGGCTGATGGATGGCAAGATCTGGCTTGAAAGTGAGCTGGATAAAGGCTCCACCTTCCATTTTACCGTGGCTTTCAGGATCGCGGAGGAGCTGGTGAAAAAACCTCGCCAGCTTGAATCCGTAGAGGGGATGCCGGTACTGGTGGTCGACGATAATAAATCAAACCGTCTGATACTGGCTGAAATGCTTTCAAATTGGGGAATGAAGCCCCGCATAGCTGAGAGTGCTGCTGAAGCGTTAATTATGCTGCAACGGGCGTCTGATATGGGGAAACCCTACCGATTAGCATTATTGGATGTGATGATGCCGGTGATAGATGGTTTCCAATTGGCTGAAGAAATACGAAGCAATCCCGCCTTGTCCGACATCAACCTGATCATGCTATCTTCCATTGGGCAAACGGATAATAGCGAGCGTATCCGGCAACTGAATATAGCCCGTTTTATCGCCAAGCCTGTCAAGCAATCGGCCCTGCTGGATACGATCCTAACTACTTGTGATGAAAACGCTGCGGTTGCAGCATCAGAATCAACTCATCAGGAGAAAATAGCCCCCGATCAGCCCGCGCGAACGTTACATTTTCTACTTGCCGAAGATGGTGTGGTAAATCAAAAAGTGGCGATAAGTTTGCTTGAGCAACGTGGCCACACTGTGGTGCTGGCGACTAATGGCAAAGAGGCCGTAGAGGCGTTTAAACAGGAAATCTTTGATGCCATTTTGATGGATATCCAAATGCCTGATATGGATGGTTTTGAGGCTACGGCGCAAATTCGTGAGTTACAGGAACAAATCAGGCAATTCACTCCGATCATTGCGATGACCGCACATGCCATGAAGGGAGATAAAGAGCGCTGCCTGGAGGCGGGAATGGATGGTTATATTTCCAAACCTTTGCACAGGGATACTCTCTACAAGACTATTGAAGAGCTGGTGCTGGGCGCTGAAGCAGCGCCAATTGAAAAATAAAAACCCACTGAGATAGATGACCAGGTGTTCAGCCTGTCCGAGGCATTGGATCGAGTCGATAATGATCAGGCTATCTTAAAAGAATGAATCGAATTGTTTTTTCAGGAATACCCCAAGCTCCTAAAAGAGATTCAGAACGCTATTAATCGTACTGACTCGAACAGCTTGGTGCGTGCGGCTCATACCTTGAAGGGAACAGCTGATGTGTTTTGCGCTAAACAGGTCGTTAGCAGAGCTCTGGCGATAGAAATGATGGCGCGACAAAAGAATCTGTCCCATGCGGATAAGGCCTGGCACTCTCTGGAAAAAGAAGTTGAGTGCCTTGCGTCTGCACTTGAGCAGTGTGAATTGAACGGATAGTCACCTCTAGGTGCCCCTTTAAGGTAAACGCAAAAACCATTATTTGCAGAGCTATTCCACGGGCTATTTGCCTTCGATTAACAACATCCAAATCATATTTTCAGACAACATATCGCGCAATTAACCAAAATGGTTAACATACAAATTGTCGACTTTATAAAAATTGGTAAGCCTGCATGGAGGACGGAATAAAGGCCGGGTTTTACCTGCATTGATTCTCCCCTATAATTCGCGGCCACAGGAGAGAAATACCCATGCTTGATTTAGCTACCCTACCCGATAATGCGGGCGTCATAATTTGCGGCCATGGCAGTCGCGCCAAGATTGCCGAAGAAGAATTTGCTTCACTGGCGGCAGGCCTGCGTGCCCGTTACCCCGGCATCAAAGCGGAATATGGCTTTCTGGAATATTCTGCACCTAACATTCACATGGCGTTGGATAAGCTGCTTGAGCAGGGTGTTGAGCACATTTACGCAGTGCCGGGCATGCTGTTTGCCGCGACGCACGCGCAGAATGATATTCCCTCCGTTTTGACGACCTATCAGGAAAAGCACCCGCACCTTACCATTGAGTACGGCAAAGAGCTGGGCCTGCATAACGAAATGATTCTGGCGTTTCAACAGCGCATTCTGGAAGCGGTTGGCTTAACGGAAATACCGGAAGTCGGCGCGCTTTACGACACCATGCTGGTTGTTGTTGGCCGTGGTACGTCGGTGGTTGAAGCCAATGCCGAAGCCGCCAAACTAACGCGTATTGTTGCTGAAAACCTCGGCTTTGGCTGGGCGGAAACGGTTTACTCCGGCGTGACCTTCCCTTCTGTGGGTCGCGGCCTGGAAATGGCAGCGAAGTTGGGCTTCAAGAAAATTGTGGTGGCGCCCTACTTCCTGTTTGGCGGTCGTTTGATCGACCGGATTTATGCCTACGTGGATAAAGTCGCCGGTGAGCAGCCGGACATTGAATACTTCAAAGCGGACTACCTGCGTGATCAATCACATGTGATCGACACCTTTGCGCTGCGTATTAATGAAACCATCCGCAGCGAAGAAAAAGGCGGCGGTTTGATGGCGTGCTTTAAGGAACGTTTGGCGCGTGGTGAAATTGATGTACACCACCATCATGCAGAATTCCAGGCTGATTCAACTGATCCGCAGGATGATGAAGCCCATAGTCATGATCACTCGCATAGTCACAGCCATGAACAGGGCCAGTCGCACGGACAGGGTACGCCACATGAACATTCTGATCATGATCATTCCCATGACCAGACACACGCGCATTCTGATCGCGATCACACTCATAGCCATGACCATGGCCATTCACACGGTCACGGGCATGGGCATCACCATGCACCCTATAAACACATCGCCCACCCACATGGGCCGCGCACCATGATTGATGAAAATGTGTGCTGTTGTTTTATGGGGCAGTTCCCACAGAAAGTTATAGATGAGGAGCGTGCTGCTCACGCTGCGAAAGATGAAGAGCCAGGAACCGGGACGCCTAGTTGTAAGAAGTAGTTGGTTTGTCATTCCGAACGACTGTGAGGAATCTTCTCGATTCTTAAGATTTCTCACGTTGGTCGAAATGACAAAGTTCTGGATACCGGATCACCCGATAAAGGGCACTAGCAAGTCCGGTATGACGAAGCCTTCAGAATCTGCTCTTTTAGCTCAGCATAGGTTTCCGTAACCGGAAACTGAGGGTAAGCGGCTTTCACCGCGTCAGGGCTGTTGAACAGAATGCCGGTATCGGCCTGTTCCAGCATGCTGATGTCATTGTGGGAATCACCGACGGCAACCACCCGATAATCCAGCTGTTGCAGGGCAATCACGGAATGGCGTTTAGGATCAGCCTGGCGTAATTTGTAACCCACCACCACATCATTTTCATCACACACAAGATGGTGGGCCAACAATGTTGGCCAGCCAAGTTTTTGCATCAAGGGCTGAGAAAATTCGTAGAAGGTGTCGGAGATAATGACCACCTGATAACGCGGCCTGAGCCAGTCGAGAAACTCCACAGCACCGGCGAGCGGCTCCATTTCGGCAATCACTGCCTGAATTTCTTTTAGCCCTAATTGATGCTCCTTCAGCAGTCGTAACCGCTGACGCATCAACACGTCGTAGTCAGGCACTTCACGAGTGGTGGCACGCAGTTCTTCAATGCCGGTGCGCTGGGCAAATTCAATCCAGATTTCCGGGATCAGGATGCTTTCCAGATCCAAACAAACTATTTGCACAGCTTTACCACCAACTCTTTACCAGCGTTTAATTTACAAGCCCGCAAAGTTACCGTCATCTGTCGATCGGCGCAACCTCATAGGCCTTCGGTTCGAATTTAGCTTTAGCCTGGCTGATATCAGCAATGCTGATTGGCAATGTGGCAGAACCCCCACCCATGGGCACGTCGATAAAGATGCGCGTATCCGTCACCTTTTTCAGCACACCTTCAAGCCTACGATTATCATAGGTTTTAATGCGCAGCATTTTGTGCATCTGTTGATACAGCTTGGTGACATTAACGTCAACATAGTCGGCCTGAGGCACTTGCAGCTGGGAGGACTGACTAGAACTAACGTATGATTCTTGTGTAACCGGCTCTGGTTTTGGTGCCAGCGCGACCATAGTTTTTTTGAATTTACCTTCATCCCAGTCAAAGCTGATATCGCGAATCACTTCGTCACCCTTATGAATTTCCAGTCCCAGCAAAGCTGGCAAGTCACTCGGCTTAAACATATCCATATTAGCCAGCTGCTGCACGCTCTCGGGATACATTTGGAATTTCAGCGGACCTTCGGAGTTAAGGTAATAACGATAAACCTCATACAGATTTTCACCCAGCTGAACACCCTGATCCGACAGCGCGGAGCGCAGCATTGCCATGTGCAGAATAATAAAATCGTCGCCACTGATATCCTGACTTGCGGCACAGTGCTCGACCAAACGCGCGTTGTAGCCTTCATCTTCAAGGCTGACCGATATGCTTTTTAATTCTGGCTCACTCATCATCGCCATTGCGGAAAGTGCGGCGATATCATCCAAGTCAATCACCACTTCGCTGCCCGTCATTTCATGCCAGCGAAATGCACTTTTGATGGTCAGATTTTTGGAGGAACGATCCCAGCTATAACCAAGAGTCATGCTGTTATCCAGTTCGCTATAACCCAGCATCTGCAAAACTTTCAGCGGGTCAGCTTTTTCCAGGTCACGACAACCCAGCAAGCTGTAATCCTGAAAAGGTTGCTGGGTTTGTGCTTGCAGCATGGTCATATAGGGCTTGAGGCTTTGCAGATCCATGCGTACATGACGCAGGCTCAGACTCATTTCCTCTGGCATCTTCTGGTTTTTCAGGTCTTCACCAATAAACAGCAGGGTTTGGATATTCGCGAATTTAACAGCTATTTCGTCAACATCGACACTCAGACCGTTGCCATAGCCATTTACCTTTACGCCCTCAACCGTAACGCTACCATCAAGGTCACTGCTGACACTCTCATAACTGATACGCGCAAAGGGGCTCAGCGCGGCGATCGCATCATTGAGCTGCGATGTCACTTTGTAATGAATAAAGCCTTTAATGCCACCAATGATGGCGGCTACCAGGAACAAAAATAGCAGTACTTTTTTCATCTCGTCCTCAATTGTCTAAATCAGCGCAATGAGCCTCAGTGAGCAGCGCCGTACGAAGGTAAGTGTAGTCGATTAGCTGAAATTAACGAGCTGCTATAGGTACAGCCCGTGGTATTCAAAAATTGAGCGGAAGCGAGGTTTAATCTTTGGAAGGATCGACAAAGTTGAGCACTTGCTCAACGGCATCGGGTTTTACAGTTTTTTCGGTCACGCGGGTAGAAATTTCATGGGCCAGCCCGGCGACAGGCATTTCGTCCTCGTAACCGCACTCAACGCATTCGCGATGATTGATCTCGTCCTTTTCGTACATGACGATTTTGTCCATCTCTGAACAGCGAGGACACACGGCACCGGCAATAAAACGTTTTTTCATAATACTGTCTTATTTATTCAGGAAATCCATGTACTCACGAACGCCCTCTTCCACTGAACGGAACGGTTCGCTGTAACCGGCATCACGCAGAGCGGTAATATCCGCCTGAGTGTAGCTCTGGTAGCGGCCCTTGAGGTGATCCGGGAAGGCGATGAAGTGAATATCACCTTTGCCATGCCAATCAACCACGGCTTTGGCGACATCCAAGAATGGCTGCGCGCGACCTGTGCCCAGATTGAAAATGCCGGAAACCTGCGGGTTTTGTAACAACCAAAGTTTGGCTTTTACCGCGTCACCCACGTAGATAAAATCACGCAACTGGCCACCATTTTCATAGCCATCACAACCTTCGAACAGTTTTACCTGACCGTTTTCTTTAATTTGGTTGTTCAGATGAAATGCCACGCTGGCCATGGAACCTTTATGGGATTCGCGCGGGCCATAGACGTTAAAATAACGCAGACCAACAACCTGGCTGTGAATTTGTTCTTCGTGACGGCGCACGTATTGATCAAACAGGAATTTGGAATAGCCATAAACATTGAGCGGCTGCTCGTTTTCACGCTGCTCGGCAAACTCGGTATTGCCACCGTAAACCGCCGCGCTGGAGGCGTAAATCATCGGGATTTTCTTGGCGATACAGTAGTGAAAAACCTTTTTACTGTATTCGTAGTTGTTTTCCATCATAAACTGGCCATCCCACTCGGTGGTGGCCGAACAGGCACCCAAGTGCACGATGGCTTCGATGTCGTCGGGCAACATGTCGCACTCGAGACGTTCAAGGAAGGTGTGTTTGTCAAGATAGTCAGCAATTTCGCAATCAGTGATATTTACAAATTTGGTACCGTCAGTGAGGTCATCAACCACCATCACGTCCGTGCGGCCCTGTTCATTCAGCCCCTTCACCAAGTTACTGCCAATAAAACCTGCACCACCTGTAACAACAATCATCTAACTTTCCTCGAACTTATTTATTGCGGCGAATTCTAGCACAAACCTGCCGCACAAGGCTTTATGCCCGGCAGGTTGTAAAAAACAGATGACTAGTCTGTGCGGCTAGTCACTTCCAGCAGGTGATAACCAAACTGAGTTTTAACCGGACCTTGAACAGTATTCAGCGGTGCGCTGAAAACCACTTCATCAAATTCACGAACCATTTGGCCTGGGCCAAATTCACCCAAGTCGCCGCCTCGGCCACCGGAAGGGCAAGAAGAATGCTTCTTTGCCATTTCACCAAAATCTGCGCCATTTTCAATTTCAGCTTTGATTGATGCACACTTTTCTTCTGTATCTACCAACAGGTGTCTTGCGCTTGCTCTGCTCATTACTAATACCTTCTTTAATAAATGTTTATGGCTTATCAGCCATTTTTTGTAAATTTTCGTTGATTTTAAACAGCACAATTAACAGCTCACAAAAAATGCGTGCGCCGACCACGCCACTGATCAAAATAAACACTCCGGATAAAAAACCACCACCGTGCTGACTAAACATCACTGCCAAACCTGTCAAGATTGCGCTGGTCAACATGAACCAATACACAATATTAATCACTTTTGGGGTGACCATCTTCTCAAAAAACAATAAATCCTTCATCATCTTATCTCCTTATCTATGACTCGTACCGGCTCAAATTAGCTCAAGCCGCAGTGTCGCAGCAACGCATCAACCTGCGGTTCGCGGCCACGAAAGGCCTTAAACAGCTCCATCGGCTGACGAGAGCCGCCCTGCTGCAAAACAGACTCCAGAAATGCGCGGCCCGTTTCACGATTAAAAATACCGTCTTCTTCGAACTTTGAAAACGCATCGGCAGAGAGCACTTCAGCCCACTTGTAGCTGTAATAGCCCGCCGCATATCCGCCAGCAAAAATATGACTGAAGCCATGCTGAAAACGATTGTAGGGCACCACCGGTACCACGGCGATCTGTGAGCGCACTTCATCCAATATCGACTGCACTAAACCTTGCGTATCTGGCTGATATTCCAAATGAATACGAAAATCGAACAGCGAAAACTCCAGCTGTCGCACCATCTGCATGGCGGCCTGAAAATTACGTGCCGCCAGTAATTTATCCAGCATTGCCTGTGGCAGTGGTTCACCGGTTTCAAAATGGCTGGAAATGAGTGCAATGCCTTCAGGCTGCCAGCACCAATTTTCCATAAACTGACTGGGTAATTCGACGGCATCCCAGGGCACGCCGTTAATGCCGGAAACCGCGCCAACATCAATTTGTGTGAGCATGTGATGCAGGCCGTGACCGAACTCATGGAACAGCGTGGTCACTTCATTGTGTGTTAACAGCGCCGGTTGTTCGCCCACTGGGCCATTAAAGTTGCAGGTTAAATACGCAACCGGCAGCTGAATGTTTTTGTCCGCCAGACGGCGGCGCACACGGCACTCATCCATCCAGGCACCACCGCGCTTGTCAGCACGGGCATAAAGGTCCAAATAGAAACGGCCTATAGCCGTGCCATGCTGAGATATTTCGTAGAAACGCACATCATTGTGCCAGCTATCCACCTCATCAACGGTACCAATTTCAATACCGTATAAACGCTGCACCACATCAAACATACCGCCGATGACTTGATCCACTGGGAACCAGGGGCGTAATTCTTCTTGGGAAATGGCATAACGGTGCTGACGTAATTTTTCACCGTAAAAACCCACATCCCAGGGATTCAGCTCGGACACATCAAAATTTTCTTTGGCGAAAGCCTGTAGCTCAGCAAATTCCTGCTGCGCCTGTGGGCGCGCTTTATCCGCCAAGTCCTGCAAAAACTGAATCACCTGCTCAGGCTGATCCGCCATTTTAGTGGCGAGTGAATACTCTGCATAATTTTCAAAACCCAACAGTACAGCCAGCTCATGACGCAACGCCAGAATCTCATCAATCAAACCGCTGTTATCCCACTCTCCGGCATTGGGGCCCTGATCCGATGCGCGAGTGACAAAGGCTTCGTACACCTCTTCACGCAAGGCAGCATTTTCACAGTAGGTGACAATCGGGAAGTAGGACGGGAATTCCAGCGTCACTAAATATCCTTTTTTTTCTTTTGCTTCAGCGGCTTGAGCCATGGCTGCCAAGGATGACTCAGGCACACCGGCCAATTCTTCGGCTTTGCTGATCAATTTGGTCCAGCCCTGTGTAGCATCGAGTACATTTTCTGAAAACTTGCTGGTCAATTCAGACAGGCGTTTTTTAATGTCGCCATAACGCTGTTTTTTATCTTCAGCCAACGCCACACCCGCTAAGCGAAAATCCCGTAGCGCGTTTTCAATACTCTTCTGCTGTGCCTGATTCAGCTGACTGAATTTATCACTATTCGCAATCGTCTGATAAGCCTGATAAAGCTCGGGACTTTGGCCCATTTCGGTGCCGTATTCACTCAGCAGCGGCAAACAGGCATTGTAGGCTTCGCGCAATTCATCACTGTTCACCACAGAATTCATGTGACTAACCGGCGACCAGGTTTGATTTAATCGGTCACCCAATGCTTCGATAGGTTCTATCAGGCTATTCCAATCCGGCGCCTGAATATCTGCCAGTAATTGCTTTATTTGCTGACGGTTTTCATCGAGCAACTGCTCAATCGCCGGTTGTACATGCTCAGGCTTGATAGCTGAAAAGGGAGGCAGTTCAACGGACTGCAACAGCGGGTTCGACATAGGATGGATTTTCCATTCATAACAAAGGATGGTTAGGCTACACTTAAGCTATATTCCGTTAAAACTCACTAATTCAAGGCCGGAGAAGTTTAAAACTTATGACGACACGTACTTTTCAGGGGAAAACTCCAAAACTCGGCAACAATGCTTACGTCGATCCCTGCGCGCTGGTTATTGGCGACGTTGAGCTCGGTGACGATACATCCGTCTGGCCAATGACGGTTATTCGTGGTGATGTTAATTACGCTCGCGTCGGTCGCCGCACTAACATTCAAGATGGTTGTGTACTACATGTCACTCACGCCAGCTCAAGCAACCCGGGCCATGCTCTCAACATAGGCAGTGATGTAACCATCGGACATAGAGTCACGCTGCACGGCTGTACCGTTCAGGATCGTGTTCTCATCGGTATGGGCACCACGATTATGGATGGCGCGGTCATTGAATCTGATGTGGTTATTGGTGCCGGCAGTCTGGTTGCACCGGGCAAAGTGCTGGAGAGTGGTTATCTGTATCTGGGCAGCCCAGCCAAGCGTTTACGCCCATTAACAGAGTTTGAGCGTAACTTCTTCACCTATAGTGCAGAGCACTATTCCACGCTGAAGAATCAGTACTTGATTGATCAGTTGCACGAGACGCACTAAATAAATCGCCTGGTTTGTAGGTCAGGCATGCCCTGACCTACAGCTATTTGCTAGTTTCGCCCTGCAGCGTAATCACCACACGTCTACTGCCACCGTAATCGCGGTGCTCGCCCAGATAAATACCCTGCCAAGTACCCAAATTAAAACGTCCTTTGCTAACCGGTATTGTCACACTACAGCCCATCAATGAGCTTTTAATGTGCGCGGGCATATCGTCAGAACCCTCCAACGTGTGGCGATAATAGGGTGCGTTTTCCGGCACCATTTTGTTGATATGGTTTTCGAAGTCCTGTCGGACGGTGGGATCAGCATTTTCATTAATACTCAAAGATGCTGATGTGTGTTGAATAAACAAGTGTGCCAAACCCACGCTGAAATCCGCCAACGCAGGCAATTGTGCTTCGATCTCATCTGTTATGAGATGGAATCCCCGCGCTTTAGGCTTAAGTGTGACGGTCTTTTGAAACCACATAACTAATTGAGAGCTAGCTCAGCTGTGCGCGTAGCTTGGCGATAACTGGCGCAGTATCTGGCTTTACATGTCGCCACATAAAGAAGGATTCAGCGGCCTGTTCTACCAACATGCCTAATCCGTCCATGGTTTTTGCGGCACCCTGATGACGCGCCCAGGTATTAAAAACCGTTTCTTGCGCACCGTACATCATGTCATAACACCAGCTATCAGCCGCCAAAATACCATCGGGCAAAGGAGGTAAGTCGCCCTGCAAGCTAGCGGCTGTGCCGTTGATTACCAGATCAAATTTCTGGCCTGCTAATGCGTCAAAACCGCAAGCCGAAACACGTCCCAAGTCTGCAAACTCATCAGCCAATGTTTGTGCCTTGCTGACGGTACGGTTGGCGATCACCAGCGACTGCGGATTTTCTGCCAGGATAATCGCCAATACACCTCGTACCGCACCACCGGCACCAAGCACCAGCACACGTTTATCGGCGAGACTGCCGCGATGATTCGCTAAAATATCTCTTACCAAACCCACGCCATCGGTATTATCACCGTAGATTTTGTCGTCCTTACCCTGCATCAACGTATTCACTGAACCGGCACGTTTCGCGCGGTTGCTCAGCACATCCGCAAGCTGCCAGGCATCGAGTTTAAAGGGCACCGTGACATTCAGTCCTTTACCACCGGCGTTAAAAAAAGCATTGGCTTGCTCGGCAAAGTGCTCCAGCTCAAACAATGTGGCGTCATAACTCAAATCTTGCCCGGTTTGTTCGGCAAACGCGGCGTGAATGGCAGGCGATTTACTATGTCCTATGGGGTTGCCAACAACGGCGTAAGAATCGGTCACGACAATATCCATTTTTTCGGTTGCAGAAAGGTGTCGTAAAGCTCGGCTTCGGCAGATCCTGCCTCAGGCTGGTAGTTATAAACCCAATTCACAACGGGCGGCAAGGACATCAAAATCGATTCGGTTCGGCCGCCAGTTTGTAAACCAAACAGCGTGCCACGGTCATAAACCAGATTGAATTCCACATAACGACCGCGACGATAACACTGAAACTTACGTTCACGTTCGCCGTAAGCTGTATCTTTGCGTTTGCTGACAATAGGCAAATACGCCTTAATAAAACTGTCGCCAACGGAGCGTACAAAGGAGAAACAGGTTTCAAAATCCCACAGGTTTAGGTCATCAAAAAACAAACCGCCGACACCGCGGGGTTCATTGCGGTGTTTAAGGAAAAAATACTCGTCACACCATTTTGCATATTGCGTGTAAATATCTTTGCCGAAGGGATCACAGGCATCCTTTGCAACCTGATGCCAGGCTTGGCAGTCTTCTTCGAAGCCATAATAAGGCGTTAAATCCAGCCCACCACCAAACCACCACACCGGATCTTCGCCTACTTTTTCAGCAATAAAAAGACGAAAATTAGCATGCGACGTTGGCACGTAGGGATTACGCGGATGGATTACCAGCGACACACCCATGGCCTGAAAACTACGCCCAGCCAGTTCTGGGCGCACTGCGGTTGCCGAAGCAGGCAGCGTTTTACCAAACACATGGGAAAAATTCACGCCGCCTTTTTCAATAATCGCGCCATCGGCAATCACACGAGTGCGGCCGCCACCGCCTTCTTCACGCTGCCAGTTTTCTTCTATAAAACGAGCTTGCCCATCTTCCTTCTCAAGCGCCTGACAAATACTGTCCTGCAATTGTAGAAAATAGTCTTTAACGGCCTGAATATCTGGCTGACTCACACGTCCCCCTGGAATTTAATTTTTATACATTAGGGCGCTGCGCCCTGAAATAACCGGCACATAATAACAAAGATAGCAGCAAAAGATCGGCTCGGATTTATATGACCCGCGTTATAATTCAGCTTTCAAGTAGTATCGCCTAGCGTAAAGGTTTACCGGTACGAATATCGACAATGGGAGACGGAGCACCCGCGTGACTCACGTCACCCGGTAACATAAACGCCAACTGATCTGAAAAATAATGTTTCACCTGCTCAATGTTAAGTGCCGCAGGTTCAGTACTTGGGTTTGCAGAGGTAGAAACCAGGGGTCCACCAAAAGATTGGCAAAGTTCTCGCACTAAAGGGTGAGCGCTTACCCGCAGGGCAATGCCGGAATGATTGCCGCGAAGCCAGTGAGGTACAACTTGAGAGGCTGGCACAACCCAGGTTTGAAAACTCGGCCAGCTGGCCTGCAACTGCTGATATTGTTGTGCTGTGAGTTCCGTTAAATAGGGGGCAAACTGATCAATATTTGCTGCCACCAAAATCAGGCCCTTTTCAACAGCACGGTGCTTAAGGTTTAGCAGCGCCATAACTGCCGCTTCATTTTCTGGATCGCAACCCAAGCCCCACACCGCTTCCGTCGGATACGCAATAACGCCACCCTCTCGCAGGGCATGGGTCGCTTGTTGCAGTGGAGAAATTGTCATGGCATTACTCGTTAAAGCAGGTTTACTAGGTTAGCTGCGAAAACTAACCCAGCTACCAGAGGCTTGCAAGCGCAGCGGGTTACAGGTTTGCTCATCCACGTTTCTAATCTTGTGCCGTCATAAAAACCCGCACAAAACCTCGTTCAGTATTTTTAACTTGCCCCAGCAACGTGAGTTGCGTCAAGGCTGACGATAAATCGGTAACCAAAAGTTGGGTACGTTCCACCAGCATATCAATGGACACCGTATCAAAACCCATTTTATCCAGTATTAGTTGCTGCACATTATCCATCGGTGTTGTTGATTCCTCAGCGCTCTCATTCGAAAACAAAGGAAGCGGTAACTGCAGACTTAATTCTTCGATAATGTCCTGCGCAGTTTCGACCAGCTTGGCACCATCACGAATTAAACGATGACAACCTCTGGCAACAGGATTGTGGATGGAACCGGGGATCGCAAACACTTCGCGATTTTGCTCCAGCGCAAAACGGGCGGTAATAAGAGAACCACTTTTGATCGCTGCTTCCACCACCAACACACCCAAACTTAAACCGCTGATAATACGATTACGCCGTGGGAAATTTTGTGCTCGGGGCGCTTGGCCCAGAGCAAACTCTGTGACCAGAGCGCCCTGTTGCCGAATCTGATTAGCCAAAGCCCGGTGCTGTTTCGGATAAATTTGATCAATGCCCGTTGCCATAACGGCAACGGTTGGCAGCCCTTCAGCTAGGGTGCCAGCATGGCTTGCACCATCAATACCCGTAGCCAAACCACTGGTAATCAACAAACCAGAGCGACTTAACTCCGCAGCAAATTGGGTGGCCAGTTGTTTGCCATCAAAACTCGGGGAGCGACTTCCCACCATAGCTATTTGGGGTTTATTGAGTAATTTTGGATGTCCCGCCACAAACAACAACAAAGGTGGTTGTGCGATTTCACGTAATACCGCCGGATAGCAGGTATGTGTGTAATGAATGATATGCTGATCAGCCGCAGCATTCTGCCATACCAGTGCCCCGGTAACTCTTTCATAAATAACATTGTTTGGCTGTTGCTCACGATAGGCAACAATGGCACGAACAGCTTCGGGATTTATTCGGCAGCTAATTAACTGCTCAGCACTGGCCGCCAATACATTCACTGGGGTTTGAAAGCGTTGCAGTAATTGATGTGCTCGCAAAAGAGAAAGTTTTGGCGCACAAAAAAGAGCCAACCATGGCCCTAATGCATCATCCCTTTGTGGTTCCATAAGCAGCATCCCTGCGTGTTATTACCGGCATCCTGCCGGGCATTATTGTTTACCGTTTATGGGTTTTTTAGCTCATCCAATACAGCCAATGGACGCTGCGCCTTAAGAACCAGCGCGTAGCTCATTTTTTCAAAAGTGCGGAAAACCATCAAAATACCAGCACGTTCAGACGGCAGTTTCACCAATTCATTTTTAACACGATCCGTCACCATACCACTGTTGTGGTAGATCGCCATGATATTACCGACTTCAATATTTTCACGTTCGCCAAGGTTAATGGCAACCACATCGTAAGAGCCAACCTGACTCACACCACCCAACACAGAAATAATTTTACCGTCGACCTGGTTGATTGGTGAGCTTGGAAAAAAAGTAGGGATAACTTTCTCTTCTTCGGTTGGCAACAAACGATCCTTAGCTCGAATGTCTTGATCACTTGACGCTAAACGCATCGTAGAAATATCAGCATCCTTAGCAACAACCTTACCCAAACCAACTTCCAGAGCTTCAATACCTAGGACTTCACCCGTATCCGGGTCAATATAAGCGTCACCGGGACGGTAAACGCCGTAAGAGAAGTATTGAGCCAGCTGACTCGCTTTATTATCACGTGCGTAAAGCGTATCGCCACCACCTGACACAATGCGCCCTTCGTGGCCGGAAATAACATAGGCGGCCTGATCAAGCGTTTCTTGATCGGTGACACGGCTGCGCTTCAGGAAGGGGCTAATCGCATCCAGCGGAATCGCAGGGATCACGGTATCAAGTGGCTCAATCCGTATGTCTGGAGATAATTTCACAGTTCGTTCACCAGGACCACGCTCTAAAACCAATCGTGGTTGGCCATCAACATAAATCAGACTGATGACATCACCCGGATAAATCAGGTGTGGATTAGCAATCTGCGGGTTAACGTGCCAAATTTCTGGCCATAACCAAGGCGAACGCAGGAACGTTTCTGAAATATCCCACAATGTATCTCCCGTGACTACAACGTGCCGATCAGGGTGATCGAGTCGCAATGGATTTCCATCCTCGTGATCAGTTGCATGGGCGCAAAAAGTCACCAACATGAAACTAATCAACCCAAAAAGCACTTTCCTCATGGCTTGATTCCTTACAAATACGGGTAGTTAAATACCGAACACATAGCCTGTATAATAGAACAAAATGTTCAATGTGCCTCTAAATATAGTTTTATAATCCATATTTAGCTAAGATTTTGTACCGCGCTGTTCTGGTAGTGTTTTTATTACCCTGAAAAGACTTAGCGCAATGTGCTTTCCCGGAGTTTAATTGTAGTCCTATGGCTTTACTTACTATTCTAGAATTTCCTGATGCTCGCCTGCGTAAAGAGGCGCTGCCTATTGATGACGTTAACGACAGCATTCGCAAACTTGCCGATGATATGCTCGAAACCATGTACGATGCCCCCGGCATCGGCTTGGCAGCAACACAGGTAAATGTACAGAAACGAATTGTTGTTATTGATGTGACGGAAGAAAAAAATCAACCGCTGGTATTTATCAATCCCGAAGTGGAAGTGATTGGTGATGGTTTTGAAGAAATGGATGAAGGCTGTTTATCTGTTCCTGGCTTCTACGAAACCGTGCAACGCCCGGATCATATCAAGGTACGCGCGCTAGATCGTAACGGCGAACCCTTTGAGCTGGAAGATGATGATATGCTTGCCGTCTGTATCCAGCACGAGATCGACCATTTGGATGGCAAACTTTTTGTGGACTACCTGTCTCCGTTGAAGCGTCAGCGTATTCGCAAAAAGCTGGAAAAAATTCATCGCCAGCGCGCCTGATTACATAACACCTGACATCCCCCAACAGGAAACCCTTTGCATGGCGACACCTTCTTCCGCCGATCCGTTACGTATTGTATTTGCCGGCACCCCTGATTTTGCCGCCAGCAGTCTGGCTGCTTTGCTGGATAGCTCACACCAAATCGTCGGCGTCTACACGCAACCCGATCGGCCCGCCGGGCGCGGACGAAAACTCGCTGCCAGCCCGGTCAAACAATTAGCTGAGCAACATGACATTCCGGTTTTCCAACCATTGAGCCTACAAAACCATGCTGAGCAAGAAATCTTAAAATCACTCAATGCCGATGTCATGGTGGTGGTTGCCTATGGCCTGATTTTGCCACCGCTAGCACTGAGCATTCCAAAACTGGGCTGTATTAATGTTCATGCGTCCTTATTACCACATTGGCGCGGCGCAGCACCGATTCAACGTGCGGTACTGGCAGGCGATCAAGAATCAGGCGTGACTATTATGCAAATGGACGCCGGCCTCGACACGGGCGACATGCTGCTCAAAAAAAGCTGTCCGATTGAAGCTAACGATACCGGCAACAGCCTGCATGATCGTCTGGCTGAATTAGGCGCAAAAAGTCTACTCGAAACACTACAGGATTTACCGGCTCGTCAACGCCAAGCCACCGCTCAGAACCACAACGAAGCCAGTTATGCCCATAAACTGGACAAAGCGCAGGCACAAATTGATTGGCAACAAAGCGCACTTGAGATTGAACGCCTGGTTCGCGCTTTTAACAGCTGGCCCGTTGCTCACAGTGAACTCGAAGAAAAACGCGTTCGTATTTGGCAGGCCAGAGCATTTGACCAACAGCATGATGCCGAACCCGGCACCATTATCAACAGCGGCGCAGATGGCGTTGTCATCGGCTGCGGCAGCGGCGTGTTAAAACTGGAAACCGTGCAGCTACCCGGCGCCAAAGCGCTGACAATATCCGCCGTGTTAAACGCCAAACAGGATTTGTTTAGCACAGGCAAAAAATTCTCGTGAGCAAACACCTCAACCTCAGAGCCCACGCAACCAAACTGCTAACCAGCGTTGTCAAACATCAACAATCGCTGGCCAGCCTGCTACCTTATCAACCCGACAGTTTATCGGTACAGGATCAGGCGTTATTGCAGGAGCTGTGTTTTGGCGTCTGTCGCTGGTATCAGCGCCTCAATGCTCAAATCGACATGCTTCTGGATAAACCCCTCAAGGCCAAAGATACTGACGTTAAGATTTTATTATTACTGGGGCTCTACCAACTGGAATTTACCCGTATTCCTGCCCATGCGGCGATCAGCGAAACCGTGCAAGCCTGTAAACAGTTGAAAAAAGCCTCTGCCAGCGGGCTGATTAACGCCATTTTGCGCCGTAGCCAGCGTGAAAAAGAGGCGATGCTCGACAGCCTGAACAAAAAAACGGATTACCTTTATTCTCATCCGTATTGGTTGATCAAACGCCTGAAACAAGCCTGGCCCGAACACTGGCAACAGGTTTGCGCTGCCAATAATGAACGCGCGCCCATGTCCCTGCGGGTGAATGCGCAACGCAACAGTCGTGATGATTACCTACAACAACTTACTGCTGCCGACATTTCTGCCAGCAACTGTCCGCACAGCGTCTACGGCATAAAACTTGAGAAACCGGCCAACGTTGAAACCCTGCCCGGCTTTGGGGATGGCCTGTGCAGTGTTCAGGATGAAGCAGCACAATTAGCAGCCACGCTACTACAACTCGAACCCGGCCAGCATGTACTCGATGCCTGCGCGGCACCCGGAGGCAAAACCTGCCATTTACGGGAACTGGAACCACAGTTAGCCAGCCTCACCGCCCTGGAACTTGATGCCGAACGCGCCACACGTATCCATCAAAACCTTGAGCGTTTACAGCTCAATGCCAAGGTTGTCGAAGGTGATGCCAGCCAGCCGGATCAGTGGTGGGATCAGCAACACTATGACCGTATTTTGCTGGATGCGCCCTGTTCAGCAACCGGCGTTATTCGCCGTCATCCCGACATTAAATTATTACGTCATGACGAAGATATTGCCGCACTGGCAGAATTACAGTTGCAGATACTCTCTGCTCTCTGGCCCCTGTTAAAACCCCGTGGCATACTGCTGTATGCCACATGCTCTGTGTTACCAGACGAAAATGAGCAGGTGCTTGAAAAATTTCTGAGTCAGCACAGCGATGTCGAAATTCTTCCTATCGATGCAGATTGGGGCCTTGCTGGCCCAGCGGGGCGGCAACTATTTCCGCAGCCACAGGGGCACGACGGTTTTTATTACGCGCGCATTCAAAAAAGTCCTAACAACTAACGTTCAGGCCCAATGAAAATAATAATTCTCGGTGCCGGCCAGGTTGGCACCACCGTAGCAGAAACCTTAGCTGGCGAAGCCAACGACATCACCGTTGTTGATAACAGTCAAAAAAAGCTTGATGCTCTTAAGGATCGCCTCGACATTCGCACCATTCATGGTAACGCCTCCTTCCCCTGCGTACTGGAGCAAGCCGGTGCCGAAGATGGCGATCTACTCATTGCGCTGACCAGTAGCGATGAGACCAATATGGTGGCATGCCAAGTAGCCTATACCCTATTCCATACGCCGCACAAAATTGCCCGCGTGCGCTCTCCCGAATATTTAGAGCGCAGTAAACTGTTTGATCGTAAAGCCATTCCAATTGATGAAATCATCAGCCCACATCAGGAAGTGACCGATCACATCAGTCGTCTGATTCACCACCCCACCGCTCTTCAGGTGGTAAATTTTGCTAACTCATTAGTACAACTTGTTGGTGTCAGAGCAGTAGCCGGTGGCCCCTTGGTCGGTCACGCCTTATCCACCCTACGTCAGCACATACCCTCGGTCGATACCCGTGTTGCAGCTATCTATCGCCGTGATCGATCCATCATTCCCGAAGGCCACACCGTTATTGAAGCCGACGATGAAGTATTTTTTATCGCCGCTAAGGGTGATATTCGTAAGGTCATGAGCGAATTGCGCACCATCGAAAAACACTATAAATCCATCATGATTATCGGTGGTGGTAATATCGGTGCCCGCCTGGCGAGCGTATTAGAAGATGATTACCAAATAAAACTGATTGAAAAAGACCCTGAACGTTGCCAACAACTATCGGTAGAGCTTGATAAAACCATCGTATTACAGGGTAATGCTGCCGACGATGAGCTGTTGCTGGATGAAAACATTCAAAAAGTCGACATGTTCTGCGCATTAACCAACAGTGATGAAGTCAATATCATGGCCTCGCTGATGGCTAAACGCCTGGGTGCCGCCAAGGTGATGACGCTGATTAATAACCCGGCCTATGTCGATTTAATGCAGGATGGCGAAATTGATATCGCCATTTCTCCACAACAAATTACCGTCAGTCGCCTGCTACGCCATGTTAGACAGGGCGACATTGTCAACGTGTATTCACTACGCCGAGGCGCTGCCGAAGCTATCGAGGTCATTGCCCGTGGCGACCAGCGTTCTTCCAAGGTAGTGGGCCGGGCACTCGAAGAGATACCGCTGCCCAAGGGCACAACCATCGGCGCACTGGTACGTAATAATCAGGTAATTATTGCCCACCATGATGTTGTTATCGAAAGCCTGGATCACATCATCCTGTTCTTGCCCGATAAAAGTAAGGTTCATGAAGTGGAGCGCCTGTTTCAGGTCGGGCTGGGCTTTTTCTAAAGCCTGTTATTCGAAGGCTTCACGTAATGCTATCGGCGCAATACTGGCAAGCGCAATAATGTTGCAAAGTTCTCTAATTAAGTTTTAACAACAAAAGACCGCAAACTCATGCATTTTACCGTTATATTGCGCATTCTTGGCATATTGCTGATGATTTTCAGCATGACCATGGCAATTCCGATCATACTGGCGTGGGCGCTGAACGAAACCGCTATCAACGCCTTCCTGTCGGCACTGGCGATTACCTTTGCCAGCGGCATGCTGATCTGGATGCCAGTACAGCATATGCGCCACGAACTCCGCACCCGCGACGGCTTTATCGTGGTGGCGCTGTTCTGGACGGTGCTGAGCCTGTTTGGTGCATTACCCTTCTATTTGAGCGAAGATTTACAACTCAGCGCTGTCGATGCCATTTTTGAATCAGTTTCTGGCCTAACCACTACCGGCGCGACAGTGATCACAGGCATTGATCTACTACCCAAATCCATTCTCTATTACCGCCAGCAACTACAGTGGATGGGTGGCATGGGTATCATCGTTTTGGCAGTTGCCATTCTACCTATGCTAGGCATTGGTGGCATGCAGCTGTACCGCGCTGAAACTCCCGGTCCGGTTAAGGATACAAAACTCACCCCACGCATTACCGAAACCGCCAAAGCACTCTGGTACATCTATGCCGGCCTAACCGTCATGTGCATGCTTGCCTACTGGGCTGCCGGCATGACTTTTTTTGATGCACTGGCGCACAGCTTTTCAACCGTCGCTATTGGTGGATTTTCCACCCATGATGCCAGCTTTGGTTATTTTGATAGCCCACTGATTGAAGGCATCGGCATCTTCTTTATGATTTTATCGGGTGCCAACTTCGGCCTGCATTTTGTTGCCTGGCAAAGCCGTGGCATACGCCACTATCTTGTCGACCCGGAGTTTCGCTTTTATATCAGCCTACTGGTGATTATCAGCGCAGTGACCTGTGCGGTGTTAATTGCCACCGATAGCTACGAACCATTAGCCGCGGTACGCGCTGCACTTTTTGAAGTAGTTTCCATTGCCACCACCACCGGTTTTGCCACCGCTGATTTTGCCCATTGGCCCAACATGCTACCTTTCCTGCTGTTTTTAACGGCCTTTGTCGGTGGTTGTGCAGGTTCGACGGGCGGCGGCATGAAGGTTATTCGTATTTTGCTGCTATCCAAGCAGGGCATTCGAGAGGTGAAACGTTTGATTCACCCCAACGGCGTATTTTCCATCAAGTTTGGACAACAGGCCGTACCCGACAAAGTTGTAGGGGCGATTTGGGGTTTCTTCTCGGTTTATCTGCTGGCCTTTGTTTTTATGCTGATCGCTTTGCTGGCGACCGGTTTAGATCAAGTCACCGCCTGGTCTGCGGTGGGTGCCACACTTAACAATCTGGGCCCCGGCCTCGGCGAAGTATCCGCTAATTTCAGCAATATTAACGATCCGGCAAAATACATATTAAGCCTGTCGATGCTGCTGGGACGCCTAGAAGTATTTACCTTCATTGTGCTGTTATCACCAATGTTCTGGCGTAGATAAAATCTATTTTTAATCGTAATACTGTTTATTAGCGCCACCCGGCATGGTTTTAAAACGTTTGTATTCCCATTGATACTGCGCGGGTGCATCAGCCACACACTGTTCAACGCTGCGGTTCAATGCCGTTACCGAAGTGTTGAGATCATCTGAATAAATTTCCGGATCAGCGGCTTTAATAACCACCTCATAACCCTGCCCAGCAGGCAAACGTTTGGCATAACCGAAAACCACTATTGCATCTGTTTTTTGTACGAGTTTAGAAACCAAAGTCATCGACATGGCATCAATACCAAAGAAAGGTACGTAGGCGCTAGCCTCTTCCGGCGGCTCCATGTCTGGTAAAATCCCGACCACTTGACCATCGCGTAGTGCCTTAAACATCGCCATTACACCGCGACGATCGGTCGGAAAAACATTAGCGCCCACGCGTTCACGAGCGCCACGGATAAAGTCGTCCAACTCAACCAGCTTAGGTGGCTGATATAGAATATTGAGCGGAAAACGATGACCAACGTATAGATTTAAAATTTCCCAATTACCCAAATGAGGCGCAACAATAATCACACCCTTGCCCTGGGCAAGGGCCTCATTCATATCCAGCTGTTCATTAACGTTTTTAATCAATGCCAGCGTTTTATCAACGGGGGCCAACCAGGCTTTGCCCATCTCAAATAGATTCTTACCCGTTTCCTGCAAACTTTGTTTGGCCAACACACTCCGGGCCTGACTATCCAACTGCGGACAACATAACTCAATATTTTTTAATGTAACTCGTACACTACGGCCTTTGCTCAGCCACACCAAACTACCCACCAGCCGTCCTAACATCTGCAAAAACGGTAAGGGCAGCACGGCAAACAGGCGGATCAATAGGCGTAGAAATGTGATTTTAATTTTGGCGAACAAGGATTAGCTCTCCTGGAAGTAAACTGACGCGATTGTACCTCGTAGCGCCCATAACTCGCCATTGCTGATTAAGCCTAAAAATTTTTGGAAACCTCACGGTCAGTGTATACTTACGCGTTTTGTGCGGGCTGTAGACTTTAAAAGCTCGAGAAGATTGGTAATAGACCCAAAGCGGGCAAAACAGGTGAAATTTTGGCGACAAATAAGGTGTTAACCTTTCAGGGTTTAATTCAAACTCTGCAAAGCTATTGGGCAGAGCAGGGTTGCGTAGTTCTTCAACCTCTTGATATGGAAGTTGGGGCTGGCACGTTCCACCCCGCCACGTTCTTACGTGCCATTGGCCCGGAAAACTGGCGTGCGGCGTATGTACAACCCAGCCGTCGCCCCACCGATGGTCGCTATGGTGAGAACCCTAACCGCCTGCAACACTATTACCAGTTCCAGGTGTTGCTCAAACCTTCTCCCGACAACATTCAGGAACTGTACCTGAACTCACTGGAAAAACTGGGCATTGATACCGGTATTCACGACATCCGTTTTGTTGAAGATAACTGGGAGTCGCCAACACTGGGGGCTTGGGGACTCGGCTGGGAAATCTGGCTTAATGGTATGGAAGTTAGCCAGTTCACCTATTTCCAACAGGTCGGTGGCATGGAATGTTTTCCTGTTGCCGGTGAAATCACCTACGGCCTGGAACGCATCGCCATGTATCTACAGGGCGTTGATAGTGTTTACGATCTGGTGTGGGCAGAGGGTCCTGACGGCCCAGTCACCTATGCTGATGTTTTCCACCAAAACGAAGTTGAGATGTCGACCTACAACTTCAAGCACGCCAACGTGGCAAAACTGTTTGAACACTTCGATTACTGCGAAAGCGAATGCCAGCAGTTGATCGAATCAAACCTGCCGCTGCCAGCCTATGAATTTGTATTAAAAGCCTCACACGCTTTTAACCTACTAGATGCTCGCCAAGCCATTTCTGTGACTGAACGTCAGCGCTATATTTTGCGGGTTCGTACCTTGGCTCGTGCCGTGGCAGAAACCTATTTTGAAGCCCGTAAAGCCCTGGGGTTCCCTCTTGCAGATGAAGCAATTCGCGCCGAATATGTAAGCGCTCACTTACAGGAAGAAGCATAAGATATGAGCACTCAAGATTTTTTAGTTGAACTTGGCACCGAAGAGTTACCACCCAAAGCGTTGACCGGTTTGGCCGCTGCCTTTTTAAAGGGTATTGAAGAAGGTCTGCAAGCTGAGCACATTGCTTATCAGTCCGCCAAGGTCTTTGCTGCACCACGTCGGCTGGCCGTTCAGATCACGGATCTGCAAGAACGCCAGGACGATATTGCCACCGAACTGTTTGGCCCACCTGTTGCCGCCGCCTTTGACGCCGACGGCAACGCCACCAAAGCAGCAGAGGGTTTTGCTCGCAAGTGCGGCACCACTGTTGACCAACTCGATCACCAGGACACGGGCAAAGGCATAAAGCTTGCGTTCCGCTCAGTCACTGCCGGCAAAGACAGCACCGCGCTACTACCGACGATTGTTCAACAATCCCTATCCAAGCTACCCATCCCTAAACGTATGCGCTGGGGAAGCTCACGCATTGAGTTTATCCGCCCGGTACACTGGTTGGTTATGCTGATGGGCGAGCAAGTTATTGATTGCGAGATCCTCGGCAAAAAATCGAGCCAATTCAGTTATGGCCATCGTTTCCATCACAATGAAGCTGTTGCTATCACCGCTCCTTCAGCTTACGAAAACACGTTGCATGAAACCGGCCATGTTATGGCTGACTTTTCAAAGCGCCGTGAATTGGTGCGCCAACAGGTTGAGCAGATCGCTATTGATAATAACGGTATTGCTGTCATCGATCCTGAGTTGCTGGATGAAGTGACTGCACTGGTTGAATGGCCTCAAGCATTGTTAGGCGGATTTGATAAAGACTTCCTGCGTCTGCCTGAACAAGCACTCATTTCTTCCATGAAGGAACACCAGAAATATTTCCACGTTACTGACAGCAACGGCACCATGCTGCCCTACTTCATCACTGTTAGTAATATTGAAAGCACGGATCCAGCACAAATTGTTTCCGGTAATGAACGTGTGATTCGCCCACGTTTATCCGATGCCGCTTTCTTCTATGATACCGATCGCCAATCGCCACTTTCCTCTCGTCTGGATGCACTCAAACAAGTGGTATTCCAAAGCAAGCTCGGTACCGTTTATGAAAAGGCTGAACGTATCTCTAAACTGGCCGGTAAAATTGCCAATCTGATTGGCACAGACGTTGCGCTAGCAGAGCGAGCTGGCTTGCTCTCCAAAACCGACCTGCTGACCAGCATGGTAAAAGAATTCCCTGACTTACAGGGCACCATTGGCGCGGACTATGCTCTCAATGACGGTGAAGACAACCTTGTTGCTCAGGCTATTTTCGAACAATACTTGCCGCGTTTTTCTGGTGATGCTTTACCTGGCAGTCTGACGGGTTGCGCCGTTTCTATTGCCGACAAGCTGGATACGATGTGTGGACTGTTTGCCATTAATCAGCCACCCACCGGCGACAAAGACCCCTTTGCAATTCGTCGTGCTGCGCTAGGCATCCTGCGTATCATGGTTGAATTAAAGCTGGATCTTGATCTGCTACAACTTATTGAATTAGCCCTGGTTGAGCAAAAAGTTAAAGCGCCAGCGGAAACCGGTAACGCCATTTTCGAGTTTATTTTGCAGCGCTTCCGTGCCTGGTTCCAGGATGAAAATATCCCTACCAGCGTTTTCCTTGCTGTGCAGGCACGCCGTCCATCACGGCCATTGGATTTCCAACAACGTGTTTACGCTGTAAATAACTTTGCTGCTCTTGAAAACGCAGAAGCATTGGCAGCTGCCAACAAACGTGTCGCTAACATTTTGGCAAAGCAAGGCGTATCAAATGATGCATCGATAGTAAATACTCACTTACTTGAAGACGGTGCGGAGCAACAATTAGCTGAAATTGTTTCCGAAAAAACCGCATTGATCGCACCAATGCTGGAGAAATCTGACTATACCGGCGCCCTTGAAAACCTGGCTGACCTACGCCCTGCCGTCGATAACTTCTTCGATAACGTGATGGTGATGACTGAGGACGAAGCGGTTCGTAACAATCGTTTAGCGCTGCTAAACCAGCTACGAGGCCTGTTCCTTGAGGTGGCTGATATCTCCCTGTTGCAGAGCTAATCAGCCCAATGTCTGACAACTCACCAGTACTTGCTCGCACCGACATGATCATTCTTGATCGTGACGGTGTGATCAATCACGACTCGGATTTATACATCAAGTCGCCAGAGGAATGGCTACCTATCAAGGGTAGTCTTGAAGCCATTGCTCGCCTTCACCAAGCGGGCATCAAGATTGTTGTTGCCACCAATCAATCCGGTATTGCTCGCGGTCTCTATGACGAAGCAACTCTGTCACTTATCCACGATAAAATGAATGCTCTCATCGCTCAAGCCGGTGGTGAATTAGCCGGTATTTTCTACTGCCCACACGGTCCCGATGATAGCTGTGATTGCCGTAAACCGCTGCCTGGACTCGTGCATCAAATCACAGAAGCCTTAGCTGTTGATGTTAATAATGTACCGTTTATTGGTGATTCAGTCCGTGATCTAGTGGCTGCTGAGGCGGCAGGCTGTCAGCCAATATTGGTGAAAAGCGGCAAAGGTGAACGCAGTATTGCCAGTGGCAAGGTTGAAAACCATGTTCCAGTCTTTGATGACTTAGCCGACTTTGTCGATTATTGGCTAACGTAATCGCAAAACTATAAAAAACAAACAAAAAAAGGGGAGCTACTATTTATCACAGTAGGCTCCCCTTTTTATTATCTTTTAAATAATCCTGCTAAAAATTAGAAATCCAGATTGGCAACCGACAGTGCATTTTTCTCAATAAAGTCACGACGCGGTTCAACTTCATCACCCATCAGGGTAGTAAAGATCTGATCTGCTGCAATCGCATCTTCGATCGTCACCTTCAACATACGGCGATTCTCTGGATCCATGGTTGTTTCCCACAGCTGCTCTGGGTTCATCTCACCCAGACCTTTATAGCGTTGGATGTTGTAGCCACGTTTAGCTTCGTTAATCAGCCACTCGAGAGCAACTTTAAACTCCTTCACAGCCTGCTTACGCTCACCACGCTGCACATAGGCATCATCACTCACCAAACCCTGCAACTTCTCCCCCAGCGTATTAATACTCGCGTATTCAGAAGAGATAAAGAACTCATGGTTAAACGGATAATCCGTCTCGATATCATGCTGCTTCATAATGACTTTAGGCAGGAATATTTGACGTTCTTTATCCTCAACCACCGTAACAAGGTATTCAGCAGGCGTTGCTTCAGCCGCCAACATAATAGTCAGCTGCCCAGCCCAGTCAGCCATCAAAGACTGATCCTTCAAGCTTTCCTCGTTTAGCTTCGGCAAGTACATCATGCGATCCAACACCAGACTCGGATACACACGGGACAAACGATTTATCGTTGCAACAACATTATGATACTCAGAGACCAGACTTTCCAAGCCTGAACCACTCAACGCAGGCGCACCCTCAGTCACATATAATCCAGCGTTTTGCAGAGCAATCTGCACCATATATTCTTCGAGTTTTTCATCGTCCTTAATGTACTGCTCTTGCTTACCCTTCTTCACTTTATAAAGTGGTGGCTGAGCAATATAAATATGACCGCGCTCTACCAACACACCCATTTGACGGAAGAAGAATGTCAGTAACAGTGTACGAATGTGCGAACCATCGACATCGGCATCGGTCATGATAATGATGTTGTGATACCGCAATTTCTCAGGATCAAACTCATCGCGACCAATGCCACAGCCTAGAGCGGTAATCAACGTACCAACTTCAGCAGAGGAGAGCATTTTGTCGTAACGCGCTTTTTCAACGTTAAGAATCTTACCTTTGAGCGGCAGAATAGCCTGTGTTTTACGATCACGGCCCTGCTTGGCTGAACCACCCGCAGAATCACCCTCCACCAGGTACAGTTCAGAAAGCGAAGGATCTTTCTCCTGACAATCGGCTAATTTACCCGGTAAACCGGCAATATCCAGCGCACCTTTACGACGTGTCATTTCACGGGCCTTACGCGCCGCATCCCGGGCACGTGCCGCATCAATCATCTTCTGAACAACCAGCTTGGCTTCCTGTGGATTTTCCAACAGGTACTCATTTAATGCCGCGTTCATTTCCTGCTCAACAGCAGACTTCACTTCCGATGAAACCAACTTGTCTTTTGTTTGAGAAGAAAACTTTGGATCGGGCACTTTAACGGAAACAATCGCCGTCAGACCTTCACGCGCATCATCGCCAGAGGTATTAACCTTAGCTTTTTTCAGCATGCTTTCTTTTTCAATATAGGTATTCAGTGAGCGTGTTAACGAGCCACGGAAACCCGCAAGGTGCGTACCACCGTCACGCTGGGGGATATTATTGGTAAAACAGAAAATGTTTTCCTGATAACCTTCATTCCACTGCAGCGCAACTTCAACACTGATACCGTCTTCGCGCTCTCTATTAAAGTGGAAGATCTTGTTAATCGATTTCTTATTTTGGTTCAGATATTCAACAAACGCGCTCAAACCACCTTCGTAACAGAAGGTTTCACTGTCACCGCTACGCTCATCTTTTAAAACAACACCTACACCTGAGTTCAAGAATGACAGCTCACGCAAGCGTTTAGCCAACTGATCAAAGTGAAATTTAATATTGTGAAAGGTATCTGGAGAAGCGACAAAACGTACTTCTGTACCCGATGTTTCAGTGCTACCAATTTCCTTTAAAGGCTCTTGCGGTACGCCATGCACATACTTTTGCTCGTATACCTTGCCATTACGACGTACTGTTAAATACAGTTCTTTGGACAGTGCGTTAACAACGGAAACACCCACCCCGTGTAAACCACCGGAAACCTTATAACTGTTATCGTCAAACTTACCGCCGGCATGCAGTACCGTCATAATAACTTCGGCGGCAGAAACACCCTCTTCTTCATGGATATCAACAGGAATACCCCGACCATTATCCGCCACACTGACCGACTCATCTGGGTGTATAGTCACGGTAATCTCATCACAGTGACCCGCCAACGCTTCATCAATTGAGTTATCAACCAACTCAAAGACCATGTGATGCAGACCCGTGCCATCATCGGTATCACCGATATACATACCTGGTCGTTTACGTACTGCATCTAATCCTTTGAGTACCTTAATACTCGACGAGTCGTATTCCTGTTGTTCGCTCATATTTTTTAAACCTTTGTTATGACGACTGGTTAAGACACCAGCTTGCCATGTTCCACGTGAAACACTTTTACATCCATTGACGACCAATTACTCGAAAAGGTCTCTTCTTCAACACTTGTGACGAACAGCTGACAATTCAGTGTCGCAAGCATTCTGCATAACCTGTCGCGGTGAACTCTATCCAACTCAGCCGCCAAATCATCCAACAGATAAATACAGGATCGACCTGTGGTCTGGGAGAAATGATAACCCTGGGCAATCTTAAGAGCACATATCACCAGCTTTTGCTGGCCACGGGACAACACATCCCCCGCATTATTTTCTAAATACTTAACCCTGAGGTCTGCTCGGTGCGGACCTGCCTGGGTAAAACCACGTCTAGAGTCACTCTCAAGCATCTCACCAAGCGTAGTCGCTAATGACTGCTTTATATTCCAGCCCGGATAAAAACTCACATCCAAGTTTTCTAGCTTAACAAGCCTCGATAGAAACTCATTAAAAATCGGCCTCAGCTGCTCTAAATAGGCCGTTCGCTGCTCTGTTAGCATCTCTGCCTGAGTCACAAACTCTTTATCCCACACAGACAAAACAGAGCGGTCAATTTTACCACGTCTTAACAGTTTATTGCGCTGTTTTAAACAACGATTTGAGCGTTGCCAGCATTGAAAAAAGCTATGTTCCACGTGAAACACACCCCAATCAAGAAACTGCCGGCGATAAGATGGGCCAGAGGATAATAGCTTAAAGGTTTCCGGCTCAATTAACTGAATAGGTAACAGCTCGAGCAGCGATGCTGCCGACGTAACCTCTACACCAGAGACTTTGATCTGGTGATTACCGTCCAGACTTTTAGTGACGCCAGCACTGATCGGCTGCATATCAGGCAAAGTCTGCACATCACCAAAGACGGTTGTTTGTCGCTCACCATTCTTGATAAACGTTTTGTGCTTGTTTGTCTTAAAGGAGCGCGCACGACCCAAAAGGTATAGCGACTCAAGAATACTGGTTTTTCCGCTGCCATTGGCACCCACAATTAAATTAACTTCTGGGCTGGGCGCTAACTCAAGATGATCAAGATTGCGGAGCTGATTGACGATAAGTCGGGAAATTGACATAGAAGGGAAAAGAAAAAGGGAGTCTTTTTCAGCCTCCCTTTTCTAGAAACAATGAAGCTTCAAACAACACATCAAACCAAAAACACATCTACCGCTACAATCGCATCGGCATAACAACGTAAAGGCAATCAGCGTTCTCTGCGACTTCTTCGATTAAGATGCTGCTATTGGCATCGGCAAAGCTAATCTTTACGTTGGTGCTCGCTGTCACAGACAACACATCCAGCAGATAGCTAACATTAAAACCAATCTCTAAAGCTTCGGAGTCGTATTTAACAAACAAGGACTCTTCAGCCTCTTCCTGTTCCGGGTTATTGGCGTGCACCTGTAGCAAATCATTTTCTACAATCAATCGTACACCACGGTACTTCTCGTTCGACAAAATTGCAGTACGGCTCAAAACCTGTTTTAACGGTTCACGTTCCGCCAACATTTCACGATTACTGTCTTTAGGAATAACCTGCTGATAATCAGGGAACTTGCCATCAACCAACTTAGACGTGAAAGTAAAATTATCAGTAACAGCCCTAACATGGTTGGAGCTCATTACAATTTTCACAGCGTCGTCGGCATCACCGGAAAACAAACGATTTAATTCCATCACACCTTTACGTGGAATAATAACTTGGCGTAACTCTTCAACAGAAACATCCGCGCCGGTCTCACACATAGCTAAACGGTGACCATCCGTTGCCACTGCGCGCAAAACCCCTTTCTGAATTTCGAACAGCATACCGTTCAAATAATAACGAACATCCTGTTGCGCCATTGCAATACTGGTGCGATCAATCAACCGTTTAAGTTGAGATTGCAGAACAGAAAATTCCAGATTTTGCGGGCTTTCTTCAACACTTGGAAAATCAGAGGCTGGCAAGGTAGTCAGAGAGAAACGACTACGGCCAGATTTGAGGATAATTTTATCTTCTTCAAGCTGAAGAGTGATTTGCGCGTCATCAGGCATCGTTTTACAGATATCCATCAACTTACGCGCCGGTACTGTAATCTCACCGGATTCAGCCGGCTCACTCAAAGTTACGCGACCCACCAACTCAACTTCTAAATCTGTCCCGGTCAGGGATAACTGATTACCATCAACAACAATCAGAATATTAGATAACACAGGCAGTGTCTGTCTGCGCTCCACAACACCCGCCACTAACGTTAGTGGTTTTATCAAATCTTCTCGCGAAATAACAAATTTCATAGCGTTAACCCCAAAACCAAATTCTTATCTTTATCTTGATAGCGGAACAGCCGTTACCGTATTAAGTACTCAACAACCGTAACAGGTTTTTATAGTCTTCCCTGATATCAGCATTTGTTTCTTTAAGCTCCACAACCTTACGACACGCATGTAAAACAGTGGTGTGATCTCGGCCACCAAATGCATCACCAATTTCCGGCAAGCTGTGACTGGTTAATTCTTTAGCCAACGCCATCGCAACCTGTCTGGGACGAGCCACGGAACGCGTGCGACGCTTGGATAACAAGTCGGCCATTTTGATGTTGTAATACTCAGCCGTTGTGCGTTGAATATTGCTGATACTAATCTGTCGATCATGTAACGCCAACAAATCTTTGAGCGCCTCTCTGACAAACTCGGTATCAATCTCTTTTCCAGTGAAGTGAGCGCTTGCTATCACTCTTTTTAGCGCACCTTCTAGCTCTCTAACATTTGAACGTATTTTTTGGGCGATAAAAAAGGCGGTGTCACTAGGCAGATGGATCTTTGATTGTTCCGCCTTCTTCATCAAAATGGCAACACGGGTTTCTAGCTCCGGTGGCTCCACGGCAACCGTTAAACCCCAACCAAAGCGCGATTTAAGACGCTCCTCAAGGCCATCAATTTCCTTCGGATAACGATCACAGGTCAGAATCATTTGCTGACCACCTTCAAGCAAGGCATTAAAGGTATGGAAGAACTCTTCCTGCGAACGATCTTTACCCGCAAAGAACTGGATATCATCAATCAGCAATGCATCAACAGAGCGGTAGAAATTCTTAAATTCATTAATGGTATTACTTTGAAACGCCTTCACCATATCCGCAACAAAACGTTCCGAATGCAGATATACAACTTTGGCATCAGGCTTAAGCTTGAGTAATAAGTTACCCGCCGCGTGCATAAGGTGGGTTTTACCTAAACCGCTACCACCGTAAATAAAGAGGGGGTTATAGGCGTCGCCAGGGTTATCTGCCACCTGCAGAGCGGCTGCTCTGGCCAGTTGGTTAGACTTACCCTCAACAAAGGAATCAAAGGTAAAATTTCTATTAAGATCATTGCGTGACTGCTTTACTGCAACCGTTTTTGGAGCTTTCAGATTACTCGTTTCTACCGAAGCCTTGTTCGTAGCTTTATTATTGGCCGCGAGGGGAATTTCTTTTGGTGATCCCTCGTCTATTTTAGTCGCCATTTTACGACTACCTATAATAACTTCAACCTGCTCAATGCCCTCAGCCCGAGGGTCAGCAATTACAATTTCATTAATACGCGAAAGGTAACGTTGCGCGACCCAGTCTTTTACAAAACGGTTAGGAGCAAGCAAGCAAAGAGTTGCGCCATTGCGGTCTACTTGTAGTGGGCGGATCCAGGTATTAAATTGCTGCGCTGGTAATTCCTGCTGCAAACAATCAATACAATTGGTCCAAAGGGTATTCGTCACGTAGAGTTTTTCTCATTATTGTGTTGCGCGAGGCGGGGCAAGATAAGCCAAGAATTCTACCCTTTTAACGACGAGTTATCCACAGGCGATTATTTTTGATAAATCTATCTATTTCTTTTAACTTTCAAATAGTTATAATGATTTACGTAGAGTTTTGTAGTCGTTAAATATTTAAAATATTTTTAATGACAACCGCAAGTATTATTTAAGTTACTCAGCCGTTATATCAAAACACCATAACTAGTTGTTTTTTAACAGTGAAGCACTACATGTTGTTAGTCTTCGTTAGACTGCAACTAAACAATCGAAAAACCAGCTAAGTTATTGAATATTTGTCGAAAATATTTGCAGATCAGTGTCGAATTCACTAGAATCCCCGCTCTTGAATTTTCATCCGTATTCCGGGCCGCCCTTTTGATAAAATCTTTTGGGTACCCATAGCCTGAACAAAGTGTGAGTTATTAAAATGAAAAGAACATTCCAACCAAGCAGAATCAAACGTGCACGTGTACACGGTTTCCGTGCAAGAATGGCAACTAAAGGCGGTCGCAGCGTTATCCAGCGTCGTCGTGCAAAAGGTCGTGCTAGCTTAACTGCTTAATTTAAGCTGCGGCTTAAAAGCACTCTGACAGGCAGCGCCGTCGTTCACGCATGGCTGACTTTCGATTTACCCGCCAACAGCGTTTATTAAATGCTGATGATTTTCAGCGGGTTTTCGATAACACAAAGTTTAAAGCCTCAACGCGCGAACTATTAGTTCTGGGCGCTGCCAACGATCTTGGCCATTCCAGAATCGGTTTTATTATCGCTAAGAAGAATATTCGAACAGCGGTACACAGAAACCGAATCAAGCGTCTTATCCGCGAATATTTTCGCGTGCACTGCAGTGATCTAGATACTGCAGATCTGATTATTATGGCCCGCAGGGGTTTTGATAAACGCTCTAACAGCGAAATCAATACCGCATTTTCCGAACTGTGGAAAAAGATTATCAGACAGTCCAGCGCCCGCCCGTCCTCACGGCAGCCATAAAATGCGCAAAATATTTATTACCCTAATCAAAGTCTATGGCTATCTTATCAGTCCGTTATTGGGTAATAATTGCCGCTTTTATCCTACTTGCTCCTCTTATGCTGAAACCGCAATTGATCGTTTTGGTGTAATGAAAGGTAGCTGGTTGGCCATTAAGCGCATCAGCAAGTGTCACCCTTGGCATGAGGGTGGTATGGATCTGGTTCCATCATCTGACAATAAGCAACAGTAGATACCCATGGACAAACAACGTTTAATCCTTTTTTCTGCAATCGCAGTCATCGTTTATTTACTCATTCTTTCCTGGAATGATGACTACGGCCAACCTGCCGAACCTGCTGTAACACAAAGCCAACAGCAACTGTCTTCGACTGTTAGCACAGCAAGCCTGTCAGGTACTGAGCAGCAAACAACTTCAGACCTGCCAAGCGCAATGTCTGCACCTGTTGCCGATGGCAGCATTCCTGCCGTTGCAGGTCAGCCTGTTGCTCAGGCCCAGGCCAGCCAGCAAAGTATAGAGGTTGAAACCGATGTCTTTAACATCAGCATCAACCCACGCGGTGGCGACATTGTTTACCTTGCGCTAAAAGAATACCCACGTGTTATTGATAAAGAGAACGATCCTTTTGTTCTCATGCAGAACGGTGGCGATCGCGTTTACATTGCACAAAGTGGTTTGATTGGTAAAAACGGTCCTGATGCATCAAAAACAGGTCGTCCACTTTATCAAACAACACAAACCAGCTACCAAATGGCTGACGGTGAAGAGACGCTTCAAGTTGACCTGCAGCTGAATCAAGACGGCGTAATGATCACGAAGCGTTTCACCTTTACGCGTGGCGATTATCTGGTCAACGTTCAATACCTGGTTAATAACCAAACGTCAGCGCACTGGCAGGGTAACTTCTTTGCTCAGCTCAAACGTGACAACAGCGCTGATCCAAGTAAAACCACCAGCATGGGCATGGCTTCTTACTTAGGTGCCGCCACTCAAACCAGTGATGACAACTACGTAAAAGTTGATTTCGATGACGCCGGTGACTCTCCTTTCAAAGAGAAAAACATCGGTGGTTGGGTTGCCCTGTTACAACACTACTTCGTCAGTGCCTGGATTCCAAACACAGACCAGCAACATACCTATGAAGTGCGTAAAAACTCTCAAGGTGAAAACATTGCCGGTCTGGTGAGTCCTGCAACCGTTGTTGCTCCGGGTGATTCAGCTACAATTGGCGCAGAACTGTATGCCGGTCCTAAAATTCAAGATCGCCTGAAAGAGATTGCACCAAGTCTGGAATTAACCATCGATTTCGGCTTCCTGTTCTTTATCGGCCAGCCGTTATTCTGGGTACTTAACTTCTTCCACGGCTTCCTGGGCAACTGGGGTTGGGCAATTATCTTCACCACTTTGGTGATCAAATTAGCCTTCTTCCACCTGTCAGCCACCAGCTATAAATCGATGGCGAACATGCGCCGTGTTGGCCCGGAAATGGCTCGCATTAAAGAACTACACGGTGCTGACCGCCAAAAAATGTCCAGTGCCATGATGGAGCTGTACAAGAAAGAGAAAATCAACCCATTGGGTGGTTGTCTGCCAATTTTGGTACAGATGCCGGTATTCATCGCCCTGTATTGGGTACTGATGGAAAGTGTTGAATTGCGTCAGGCGCCATTCATGTTCTGGCTGACAGATTTGTCCGTCAAAGATCCATTCTTTGTTCTGCCAATTCTCATGGGTATCACCATGTTTGGTCAGCAAATGCTGAACCCAACTCCTCCAGACCCCACACAGGCTAAGGTGATGAAGATGATGCCAATCATGTTCACCTTCTTCTTCCTGTGGTTCCCGTCTGGTCTGGTACTGTACTGGGTAACCAACAACCTTCTGTCGATTGCGCAACAATATGTGATCACCAAAAAGATTGAAAAAGCAGCGGCTACAAAAACGCTGAAATAATCTAGACAGAAAACAATTAAGCCCCTTATTAAGGGGCTTTTTTTTTAGCCAAATTTTCCATAGAGTTATTAGCATGACACTCACTTCATTCGACAAAGATACCATCGTTGCCCAAGCCACTCCGCCCGGTCGTGGTGGTGTCGGTGTCGTTCGAGTGTCAGGCCCCAAAGTACCTGAAATTACCGCCGCTTTATTAAAACAAACACCCGAAGCACGTCGTGTGTGTTTCAGCGCTTTTCACGCCAGCGATCACTCAGTGATCGATCAAGGTGTCGCCCTGCTCTTTACTGCGCCCGCCTCCTTCACCGGCGAACATGTGTTGGAGTTACAGGGGCACGGCGGTCAGGTGGTGATGGATCTGCTGCTGAAAGAAATCATCAGCCTCGGTGCGCGACAAGCTCGCCCCGGTGAATTTTCTGAACGTGCCTTTTTGAATAATAAAATCGATTTAACCCAGGCTGAAGCCATCGCCGATTTGATCGATTCAAGCTCAGAGCAAGCTGCCAGAAACGCCGTTAAATCGTTGCAGGGTGAATTCTCAAAACGCATTCACGCATTGGTTGAAGCGCTCATCATGCTACGTATGTACGTGGAAGCTGCGATTGATTTCCCGGAAGAGGAAATTGATTTTCTGGCCGACAGCAAAGTTGGCTCTGATCTTGATGAAGTCATGCAAAAACTGAATCAGGTGTTGATTGAAGCCCATCAGGGTGCCGCACTTCAGGAAGGCATGAACGTGGTCATGGCCGGTTTACCCAATGCCGGTAAATCCAGCCTGCTCAATCGCCTGTCCGGCAAAGACAGCGCCATCGTTACCAACATCCCCGGCACCACCCGTGACGTGCTCAGAGAGCATATCCACATAGATGGCATGCCCTTACATATTATTGATACCGCAGGCCTGCGTGAAAGCGCTGACGAGATTGAACAGGAGGGCATTCGCCGTGCCTGGTCAGAGATTAAACGTGCCGACCGTATTCTGCTGGTAGTTGATTCAAACACTGTCAGCGCCACACACCCGCATGACATCTGGCCCGACTTTGTCGATCACCTTGAAGACCTAGGCAATATCACCGTCATTCAAAACAAATGTGATCTGCTGAATTCTGAACCTAAGTTTATAGACGCTAACACTGACCAACCCTGCCCCATCATTCGCCTTTCGGCCAAACAGGGTGACGGCATTGATCTACTCACCAATCACCTGAAAGAGTGCATGGGTTATCAATCAGGTTCCGAAGGTAACTTCAGCGCCCGCAGACGCCACCTGGATGCTCTGGAGCGCGCTCAAGCATTCCTGGAGACAGGCCAACGGCAATTACAGGCTGCGCAGGCCGGTGAGTTGTTAGCTGAAGACCTACGACAAGCTCAGCAGTGCCTGTCTGAGATTACCGGTGAGTTCAGTAGTGATGATTTACTGGGTAGGATCTTTTCTAGTTTTTGTATTGGAAAATAATTCAATTAAGGTATTTATTAAACCGATTGAAGAAAATCTTTAACGGATGCCTTGAGCACTTCCCATGAGGTAGTGCACGTCGCACTCATCAAAGTTCGCACGTGTAGTTACATGAATCCAGGGATGAACCACATTTCGTGATTCTCGAAGCGCATGACTAAATTTTCCTTTGTCACTTTTTAACCAACCACAATCCACCGCCACTTCAATAAGAATATTCAAGCTCCAATCTTGAATAGCTAGCGTTTTACCTTGCTTATTTTTTGGTTTAGTAACACCTCCTGCTTCCAAAAACTTAACTGCACTTCTTATACACTCTGCAAGCGTCTCTAGACGTACTCTTCTACTATTGGCTTCAAAGTTAAAGTCCGAATCCATGTCTTTAATTAGAGAGTCAGGTAACCCATTTACACCAGTTAAAACCATTCTTGCTTCTTTAGTCTTAGCATCAACAGCACGTAAGCCAAAAAATATTCTGTTCTTGCTACCCCTGGAGAAAATTCGATTTCAAAAAGAATACCTTTCAATAAATTCAATCCTTGTTGAGAGTCCATATTTCTCCGAGTATTTAATAAATAAATTTTTATTTATTTTACTGGCTTTAATAAGTAAGAACCCACCAAGCAACCTAAACTTTGTTCTCAAGAAGCTAAGAAATCATTAAATATTTTAAAAATAATAAACTTTTTTGCCTGTAGATAAACTGTCCATAACCAAGGGTAGAAAACCCCCTGTAATCTGTGGATAAATCACCCTGTGTACAAGTAGCCATTTCCTGCACAGGTTACGCTCAGCTTACGGTTAGGAAAATGACACTTTAATCACAGCCTTTGAAAGTTTCTAAACTTTTGTAATTAAAAGTAATAATCGGTTTATCCACAGAAAGTCGCTTCACTAGTAGTAACAGTAATAAACATCTTTTATATATAAAAACCTTAATATAATTACTAACGAGCCCTGATCTCTTGATGAGACATTCCGTCTGCTTTTCTTTTGGAATTGAATCATTATACTGGGCTCCCTTATTCTTTCGTGTGGTCAATAGACCTTGGTGGCAGTGGTGGATTACCCCCAGCAGTTTGATGTGATTATTGTGGGTGGTGGACATGCCGGTACAGAAGCGGCATTAGCCGCTGCGCGTATGGGCTCAAAAACCCTGCTACTAACCCATAACGTTGACACCTTGGGACAAATGTCCTGTAACCCGGCGATTGGTGGCATTGGCAAAAGTCATCTGGTGAAAGAAATTGATGCGTTGGGTGGTGCCATGGCCCTGGCAACCGACTTGTCGGGTATTCAATTTCGAACGCTAAATTCTCGCAAAGGCCCTGCCGTACGTGCTACACGGGCACAGGCAGACCGAGCGCTGTACAAAGCTGCGATTCGAGAAACACTGGAAAACCAAGAAAACCTGTCGATTTTTCAGCAATCGGCTGATGATCTAATTATTGACGATAATCGTGTCAGCGGTGTGGTCACCCAAATGGGCTTACGCTTTTTTGCGCCGACAGTGGTGTTGGCAACGGGAACCTTTCTCGGTGGTGTGATTCATATCGGCCTGGAAAATCACAGTGGCGGTCGCGCCGGTGATCAACCTTCGATTGCTTTGGCTCATCGCTTAAGGGAATTACCGTTTCGTGTTGAACGCTTAAAAACCGGTACGCCGCCACGCATTGATGGCCGAAGTGTTGATTATTCCGTGATGCAGGAGCAACCGGGCGATACTCCGTTACCGATCATGTCGTTTATGGGCTCGCGGGACATGCATCCGCAGCAGGTCAGTTGTTTTATTACTCACACCAATGAAAAAACCCACGATATTATTCGTTCCGGGTTAGATCGCTCACCCATGTACACGGGAGTGATTGATGGGGTTGGGCCGCGCTACTGTCCATCGGTTGAAGACAAGGTGCATCGTTATGCGGATAAGAATTCGCACCAGATTTTTGTTGAGCCGGAAGGTTTAACCACCCACGAACTGTATCCCAATGGTATTTCCACCAGCCTGCCCTTTGATGTGCAGCTAGATCTGGTACGTTCGATTCAAGGATTTGAAAACGCACACATTACGCGGCCAGGTTACGCCATTGAGTATGATTTCTTTAATCCGCAGGATTTAAAACACTCGCTGGAAACCAAGTTTATCGAGGGGCTATTTTTTGCTGGTCAGATTAACGGTACTACCGGTTATGAAGAAGCTGGCGCGCAGGGTTTGTTGGCCGGTATCAACGCGTCGCTACGAGCGCAGGGCAAAGAGGCCTGGCATCCACGCCGTGATGAAGCCTATCTCGGTGTGTTGGTTGATGACCTGATTACGTTGGGGACACAAGAACCCTATCGTATGTTCACCAGCCGTGCCGAATACCGGTTATTGTTGCGTCAAGATAATGCCGATTTACGTTTGACTGAAAAAGCCCGTGAACTGGGTTTGATCGACGATGCCCGATGGGCTCGTTTCAACGAGAAATGTGAAGCGGTGATCAAAGAGCAGCAACGGTTGCAGGAAACCTGGGTACAACCGGGAACGCCGGAAGCGCAGGTGATTGCCGATAAGTTAGGTTCTGCGCTGGGTCATGAATACAGTTTGATGGCGTTGCTGAAACGACCGGAACTGGGTTATGAGGATTTGAAAAACCTCAAGGGTGAAGGTTCGGACGATGAAGAAGTTGCTGAACAGGTTGTCACCCAAGCGAAATACGAAGGTTATATTAATCGCCAAAAAGATGAGATTGAGCGTTTACGTCGTCACGAAATGACGCGTCTGCCGGAAGATTTTGTTTATGACGATATTCCCGGCTTGTCCAATGAAGTAAAACAAAAGCTCAATGAGTTACGCCCTGAAACATTGGCCGCTGCATCACGTATCCCTGGTATAACGCCAGCGGCGGTGTCGTTGTTGCTGATTCAATTAAAGAAACGTGATGCTGTGATGGTGAAAACTGCCTAATGGATTTATCAGAAAAGTTAGTCAGTGGCAGTAAAGTACTGGGCATTGAGTTGAGTGAACAACAACTGCAGTTGTTGATGGGTTATCTTAATCTGTTACAAAAGTGGAATAAGGCCTATAACCTGACGGCCGTGCGTGAGCCTGCGGCGATGGTGACTTACCATTTGCTGGATAGCCTGACGTTGGTGGCGCACTTTCAAGGCGAGCCGAGGTCAGTGATTGATGTGGGCACGGGTGCGGGAATCCCCGGTATTCCGTTGGCGATCATGTTTCCGGACAGTCATTTTACGTTGCTCGATAGCAACGGCAAAAAAACCCGTTTTATGCAGCAGGCTAAAATTGAACTGGGTCTGAAAAATATTGAAGTGGTTAATTCGCGTGTCGAATTATTCCGCCCAGAGGTTGGTTTTGACATTGTTGTCTCCAGAGCATTTACTTCATTGCAGAGTTTTTCCGACATCACTCACCATTTGTGTGCTGCCGATGGTGTGTTTTACGCCATGAAGGGGAAATTTCCGCAGCAGGAAATTGATGAAATGGCAGATAAATTCAAAGTATCGGATATTCATAAATTGCAGGTGCCGGGGCTTGATGACGAGCGACACCTGGTCGTGTTTCAGCAGTCGCAGTCGAATTAAAGGTAAAGGGAGTCAGCGTTGAGAATCTTTGCAATTACCAATCAAAAAGGTGGTGTGGGTAAAACCACCACCACTGTGAACTTGGCTGCCTCGTTAAAATCCATTAAACGTCGCGTGTTGATGATCGATCTTGATCCACAGGGCAATGCCACCATGGGCAGCGGTGTGGATAAAAATGATTTACAGACGTCTATCTATGATGTGCTAACCGGACGTTGTGATGCCAAAGCAGCGATAGTGACGACTGAAAACGCGGGCTACGATATTTTGCCTGCCAATGGCGACTTAACCGCGGCTGAAGTTGAGCTGCTGTCACTGGATAATAAAGAATTCCGTTTGCGCGATGCGCTTAAACAAGTCAGTGAAAATTACGATTACATCATTATTGATTGCCCGCCTTCATTAAGCATGCTGACGGTGAATGGTTTGGTGGCCGCCGATAGCGTGATCATTCCTATGCAGTGTGAGTATTACGCACTGGAGGGTTTGTCGGCGTTAATGAATACCATTACAGGTATTACCCAGGGCCCAAATCCTGAGCTGAAAATTGAAGGGTTATTGCGGACGATGTACGACCCACGTAATAGTTTAACCCGAGATGTTTCCAGTCAGCTTATTCAACATTTTGGTGATCGTGTTTATGATACGGTGATTCCACGTAATGTGCGTTTGGCGGAAGCGCCCAGCTTTGGTTTGCCTGCGCTGGCCTATGATCGTAGATCTCGTGGCGCGATGTCTTATTTGGCATTGGCGGGCGAAGTGCTTAGAAAAACACAAAAAGAAGCCGCACCTGCCTGATCATAAAATACTTTTAATATTGATTGAGACATTTGCACGGAAGAGGATTTTGAATCTAGACAAGGCAAAAGCGCACGCAACAAGGGAGTTTATGTTTATAAATGACCGATTGAGTACGTTTTAACGCAGCATAGAAACGAAATAGCTTTCGTGCCAAGATCTCTGACCAACAACACACACCTTCATTAGCGAGACAACAGTTATGGCAGCGCAAAAAAGAGGTTTGGGACGCGGTTTGGATGCCCTGCTGGGTAATATTGAATCCAAGGGTTCCGAAAACAAGACTGCTGAAGATGGCCAGTTAGTACAGTTGCCTGTTGATCTGGTGGTGCGCGGTAAATATCAACCGCGACGTGAAATGGATCCGGCGCCTCTACAAGAGTTAGCCGACTCCATTAAAGCGCAGGGTGTGATGCAACCAATTATTGTACGCGCCATTGATGATTCGCGTTATGAAATTATTGCTGGTGAGCGTCGCTGGCGTGCTACACAGCTGGCGGGTCTGGCGGATATTCCGGCGATTGTGAAAAACGTCTCCGATGAAAGCGCCATTGCCATGGCGCTGATTGAAAACATCCAGCGTGAAAACCTGAACTCCATTGATGAAGCCACAGCCTTGCACCGTTTGCAGGAAGAGTTTGGCCTAACACAGCAACAAACTGCGGA
>Ga0209396_1000487_pt1 | contig 46706 bp, 35 predicted proteins | sample GOMGulsemesocosm_6_FD_184638 | JGI IMG/M metagenome (GOLD analysis project Ga0209396, IMG submission 184638) | Methane-oxidizing microbial communities from mesocosms in the Gulf of Mexico - GOM8C Gulf of Mexico (SPAdes) (version 2) | ecosystem: Environmental > Aquatic > Marine > Cold seeps...
CCAAAGCGTCGACGAAATCCAGCGCGTGGGAAAGACGCATTTGATATGTTTTCCATGAAATCTCAATCTAAAGTGAAGTTAATATAAGTTTTGGCTAGTTTAACAAAATTTATCTGGATTGAGTATCTTGCTTACCTAGCGTAAAATAACCTAGTTACCGCGAAGGTAATTTTACATAATCAAGGACGGTAGGGGAATAAGCATGGTTGCTAAATTCATTGCTCATGGAAAAACTGAAATAATAATTGAAGGAAATATTATTGTTATTAGGTGTATAGGGCCCTGGAACATAGAATACTTTCAAGGATTGCACCAAGATATTATCACTGCGGTTTCTCAGGTCGATATTAACAACTATGTTGTATTGTTTTTACCTATTAGTGAGGCTATCTGTGTCGCCGAAGCAATTGATTATCATGTTGATTTTTTAAGACAAGGTAATGCTAAGGCAATCGCCGTCAATTTAATTGGCAGCGAGGTGCCGAACATTACAAAAGATTTATGTCAAAAGGCTTATGCCCAAGCAGACTTAAATTTTCAATTCTTCTATTCTAATGAGTCAGCTAAAGCGTGGTTACAGCACCAATTAGCATAATACATTGGCTATAATTTCGTACGTATATACCCGGTACCAATCAAAGTGCAGTATCTCAGTTGGAATTAAAATAGCTTTAGGCAAGGATAATAATTTAAGCATAGTGATTTCTATGGTTTGATTATTTAACGCGGTATAAAGTCATTTTAAACCCATCGAAGAAGTGTTTGAGCAATACACTTCATCGTTGCTGTAACTTATAATGGAATAACCATTATTTCATCACAGCGCCTTGAATTGAAATTGCTCAAGCACTCTGAAACCTGCATCTTGAATGATGACGGGTATGCATATCATAGACCTTTATATTGGATATAATTTAATGCGCTTTTTACTCTTTTTTCTTTTGTTAACCTGTTCTATTCATGCCTTTGCTTTTGAAGCAATAAAGCATTATGAAAATGCTTTGATTTTATTAAATGAAGGTAAGCTAAATGAAGCCGAAATAGCGGTAAAAAATAGTTTACAAGATGATTTAAACTATCTGCCTGCGCGATTGTTGCTAGGTAAAGTACTGTTAAAAAAGGGTGATTTAAGGTCTGCGGAAAAAGAATTTGAGCAGGCTAAAAAGCTTCATGCGGATTCTTATGCGGTAACTATGTCATTAGTTGAAGTAAAGTTATTGCTTGATAAAAATAATGAAGCCTTAGCGCTTTTAAAGGCACAGCAACACTTAAAGGCAGACTCTCAGTATTATCACCTTCAAGGTAATGCATATAAAGCTTTATCACAATTTGATTTAGCGTTAGCTGCATATCATCAAGCTATTGCTATGGATTCTAACATAGCCAAGTACCACACTGCTCTTGCTGATTTGTGGTATAGAAAAGGAAACGCTCACAAGGCTGAATTATCATTTAATCAAGCGTTGTTAATCGATGGGGAAAATATCCCCGCATTATTGCTAAGTAGCGAAGTTTATAAAAATCAGGGCTTATATCAACAGGCACAAGCAGCACTTGCAATCATTTTCTTACAAGATAAAAACAATCAAAAAGCATTATTCTCCCAATCAAGTTTATTTCTAGCACAAAAAAAATTACCTGAAGCACTCTCCGTTACGTTAATGTTACGAGAATTATCGCCTACAGATCCTTTTGCTAAGTTACTTCACTCATCTATTATTGCGCAACAGGGAGATACTAAACAAGCACGTAGAATTTTGTCTGAAGTAGATCAGCAACTCTCAGGTCTTAATAAAAAGTATCAAGAGAATAAACAGGTTTTGCTGTTGTCTGCGACGGTTAACTTTATCAATCAAAACAGTCACTCAGCGAAAAAACTTTTTGTTCGTTATATTGATTTATATGGCGAAGATGCCAGTGCACGTCGTTATTTAGCTATCATTTCAGTTAGAGAGCAAGATTTAGATAAAGCGCAGGTACATATTGAAAAAGCGTTAGCTCAAGATTCAAATGATGTAGAGCTGTATGTCTTAGCCAGTGAAATTTACCGACAAGCAGAGCAATTAAATAAGCAATTAACTTTGCTTATAATCGCAAAGAAAAACTTTCCTAGAGATGCCAATATACGTGACCATTTTATTGCCAGTTTACTAGCTAATAATCAGCCAGAAAAAGCGCTTGAAGAGCTAAATGAAACTAACGAGCAATCAAGTTTACAAAATAAAACGGTATTAGGCTTTATGTTATTGCAAGCGGGTTTGTTAGAGCAAGCTCATACAGTGACGCAAGCTCTGCTAGATAATCATCCTGACAAAGTTGAAGTATTACAGCTAGCAGGTGAGTTATCGCTTAAAACCAGCAGTAATAGTAAGGAAGCAATATACTTTTTTGAACAAGCTTTAGTGCTTGACCCAAAATTTTCACCGGCGTTATTAGCGCAATCAGGTCTTTTTTTACAGCAAGGTAAACTTACTCAAGCTGAAGAATATTATCAACAACTCCTCACCATCAACCCTAAAAATACCATAGTACTCCAGCTTTATGCTGATTTGGCTATTAAACAAGGAAGATTGCCTTTAGCTATTAAGCTATTAGAGTCACTTTCGGCTAAAAATAACTATCAAACGGGCAGGGCACTGTTAAGTTTGTACATTACTACCAAAAAGATGGACAGGGCGCTGAATTTATTAGGTGAGTTAGAAGAAGATTATCCGTTAAATGAGGCCTTATTATTAAGTAAAAGCAGAGTGCAGGCTCTGTTAGGCGAGCAAGACCCAGCTAAAAAATCATTGAAGATTCTTTTTGGACTCATCTATGACGATTCACAAAAATTGATTGTTTTAGCTAGCGCTCAGCTTGAATTGGGTGACGTAGAGGCCGCAGCTAAAACTATTGAACGAATTAGGTTTCTGGAGCAAGTTCCTGTCCCCCCTTTATTACAAGCAAGGTTATATGTTGCAGACAGTCAATATAAGAAAGCATTAATCATTATCGACAAAGCGTTAAAATCTGAAACTGAAATGCAATTAGGAAGTCGACATTGGTTATCGCTAAAAGTAAGCGTGCTTATTACCCAAGGGCATTTTGAACAAGCAACGGTTATGGTTGAGGGCTTGTATCAGCAATATCAAGAACGTGAGTATCTACAACTATTGGCACAGCTCTATGGTCAGCAAGAGAAAATAGATTTACTGATAACCTTACTGAGTAAATGGCTTGTTCAAACGCCAAGTGATAAATGGGCGGTTGTTCAGTTAAGTAGTTTAGCTTTGGTACAAGATAATCTAGGTTTAGCAATTAGTACCCTTGAAGATTACCCTCATATAAAGAGTAGCCCTGCGCTGCTAAATAATTTAGCTAATTATCATTTGCAGCAATATTTACTTAAGCATGACAAAGCCGTGGTCGTGGTTAATAACGGTTCACCATTAGCCCCAGAATTAATGATCGCAATAGCTTATGCAAAACAAGCTTATAAATTAGTACCGTTAAATGCCGCAATTAATGACACCTTAGGCTGGCTTTATGTACAAACAGGGCAAACTGAAAAAGGGCTTGGCTTATTACGCGAGGCGAGTGCGCGTGATGTAAAAAATGGTGAGATTTATTACCATCTCTCTTATGCTCTGGTTCAGTCTAATCGTAGTGAACAAGCATCATTAATGTTAAATCAAGCAGTAGAATTATTGCCTAAGCATAAGTTACGTAACCTAATAAGTAGTCAGATTGACAAGTAAATATTGTGTTAATAATTTATTAACTATGCAGCTACTTGCATAGTTAATCAAAATAAAGCTTTCATTCATAAAGCCCAAGGTTCCTTTACAAGTATTTAACAATGATATCGCTGTCATTTTTCTTTTGTTTTGTATTTAATTAGTATATCATTGCTCAAAATTCACGCTAAACCACATGAGTTATATCAAAGTAAAAGTGGTTAGCGTTATAAGCTCATACAATGCAAAGGGAAAATATGAATAGGTTTTTAACACCACTAATTACTTTATTTGTCAGTGCAATTTTCACGACACAGGCATCTGCTGTGGCTATTGACTTAGGTGATGCCAGTCAATATAGCGTCTTTACCAAAAATGATTTTAAAGTTACATCATCAGATACTGAAGCGCGTATTGCTGTAGGCGGCGACTTTATTGTTGCCGGTCAGTATGATGTTGGTGCTGAAATGAATTACATGGGCTTGGGCGGAGGTCCTAGATTAGTTGTCGGTGGTAATATAGTTAAAACAACTAGTGCATCTTTTAATGTCCATGGGGACGGACTTACACCTGCTGGAACCTACTCTGGTGAGATAGTTTACGCTGGCAAGGTATTGAATAACGGCATTGAAATAACATCAGCTGTAAGCGGTAACGTTGAAGGGACATTAACTAAAGTATCTAAAGCGAATCTCCCTGTTGACTTTGATAATGCATTTGCCCATTTGAATAAACTCTCAACTGATTTGATGGCGGCTACGGTACACGGCGAGACAGTTAAAAAAGATTGGCCTTTAGTTTTTAAACCAACAACAACACCAAGTGATAATGTCTATGTTTTCAATGTAACCCAAGAGCAAATAAACTCAACGACTGGCTGGTCAGTAGAAGGCGTGAGTGATGATGCAACGATTGTTTTTAACATTTCTAATGAAAATAATATTGCAGGAAAGAACAATAATTCTGGTGGTGAATGTGTAGATGGCCAAGTTGGCTGTATACAGCTAAGCGGTGTTCAGCTAAGCATAAACGGTGTTGCAGCCAGCTCAAACTTTCTAGGAAAAGGTCATGGGCCAGGTAATAGCAAAGGAGCTTGGTTAAACAACACCATGACAAATAATGTATTATTTAACTTTGGTGATGCGACGCAAGTTAATTTAGCGACTGATATGTACGGTAGTGTTTTAGCGCCCAATGCTGATATTAAAGCCAACCCATCAGTAATTTGGGGGCAGGTTATCGGTAAGTCGTGGGAAGGTAATATGCAAGTTAATTATAACCCATTCACCTCGGTAGGCATTAACCCTACAGACCCTACGCCAGTTCCGACACCAGCAACAATATGGCTATTCGCTTTAGCATTCGCCTTGTTATATGTTAATAGAAAGCCCTTTATTCGAGTAAAGCGTAAGTCAGTAGCTGATACAGCGCCTAAAGCACTTACTAATAACTCAGTGACCGTTTAAAATTAGCTGAAGAGTGTAACTTGAAAAAGCGAGTTTCTTAATTAAGAAACTCGTTTTTTTTGTGTATACTAATCGAAGAAAATTAGCCGTTAAATTAAATGTTCTAAATTTAGATACTTGATTAACTGACAGTGTCTAACGCGCCAGGCAAGCGCATTAGGGTTAACCAAGCTCGGATAACTAAGCACGAATAACTAAGCCCTTTTTATCTTATAAAATCCGCAATACAAAGCAGGTACTACCGCCAAGGTTAATATAGTGCCTATACCTAATCCAAAAGCGATAACGTTAGCCATGCCATAAAACAAAGGGTCTTTACCAATAATTAACGGTAATAAGCCCATCACAGTGGTAATGGTTGTCATTGCAATCGGTCGTAGCCGCGTTAAACAGGCATCAACCACCGCTTGATATTCTGATTTACCTGAGGCTGTTTCAATCTTAATTCTATCAATTAATACAATAGCGTTATTGATAATGATACCCGCCAAACTATATAGGCCCAGCGTTACCATAAATCCAAAGGGGGCTTGCATTATAAAGAGGCCTAAGACTGCACCAATAAAGGATAAAGGTATAGTTAAGGTAATTACAGCTGCTTGTCTAAATGAATTAAACTGAGCCACTAACAGTATTAAAATTAATCCCAAAACAATGGGCATGCTAGCGCCTAAAGCTTTTTGGGCAGCTTTAGACTCCTTTATTACCCCATCATATTCAATATTATGATTAAGCGGTAAGTCTGCAGCCAAGGCTTGAATTTTTTCATCGATAATTAGCTTAAGATCTTCAGCAGCCATATCAGAATTTCTTGCTTGAATGCTGATAGTACGAAATAAATCTTCATGGTGAATAATCGAAAATTGATTGTAAGGTGCTAGGTTAGCAACTTGAAATAATGGCACCGTTTGCCCTGTTTTATTCGAATAAATATTGAGGGTTCTAAGTCTGTCTAAGTTTTGTCGCTCTGCTTCCTCAGCTCGTAGTACAACAGGAATAACATTATCACCTTCACGAAACTCTGTTATTTTAGAGCCTGAGAAATATGCCTCCAACGCTTGAGCAATTTCGTCAGAAGTAAGACCTGAACGTTTTGCTCTATGTTGATCTATTTGCACATCAATCTTAGTGATCAAATTTTCCCAATCGGTTCGTATATCTAGTGTATTAGGAACATCGTGCAATACAGCCATTATCTGTTGAGCTTTTTTATAGATAATATCTTTGTCAGGTCCTTTTACTTGAATTTTAATGGTACTCGAATCTGATGGTCCTAAAAACATTTTTTTAACGCGTGCTGATACGTTAGGAAAGTCATGTTCAATTTGCTCATCAAGTTTTAATACCGTGGCACTGATATCAGTATTATCCTTAACGTTTAATACCATAAAACCTTTATTTTGTGCTGGATCTTCTGGGTTAAGAGACATCACAAACCTTGGGCCACTAAAGCCAACATAAGCAGAATAGCTCTCAATAAAATCAAAACGTGTATCATCTTCTAGCCAAGTGAAAATATCCTTCATCTGGCGATTAGTTTCGGTCGAAGAAGTACCGTTTGGTAAGTCAATATTGACGAGTATTTGGGTACGATCTGAATCAGGAAAAAACTGTTTAGCAACATATTTCATTGAAATGATAGAACCAATAAACATCGCTAACATAGCGGTCATAAATAACGCTTTATGCTTGAGTAACCAATGTAAAAAAGTTTCATAGTAGCGATAAAACTTACCTGGTTCTGGTTTGTCAGATCTTGTTTGTTTATCACCTTTATTTTCGGTCCCTTTAGTTTTAGGTAAGGTAATAAAGAAGTAACATAATAGCGGAGTAACGCATAAAGCTAATATCCAGCTAGTTAGCAAGGTAATGAGAATAACAAGTGAAATAGAACGAGTATATTCTCCAGCAACATGTTCAGCCAACATCAATGGTAAGAAAAATAAAATCGTTGTTACTGAAGAACTTAGCAATGGTATAGCGAGCTCTTTGCTGCCTTGTAACATAGCATTGTAACGATCTATACCATCTTCTAATCGACGTTTGAAATCTTCGGCGATAACAATGCCGTTATCGACCAATAAACCAAGGGAGATAATAAGAGTTGCTAAGCTCATGCGTTCGAGTTTCATATCACTAAATTGCATTATGCTTAATGTGGTTAACATAACAAAAGGTACGATAGCACCAACAATTAACCCTGTTCTTAAGCCTAAGAATAATATGACAACGACTAAGACTATAGCTAACGTTTGCAATACATTAACCGAGACACCATTAATAGTTTTTGTTACTTGGTCAGCCTGATAGGTAGCAATTTCAAGGTTGTAGCCAATAGGTAAGCTTGATTCGATTTCATTGATTTTGCTTAATACCCGTGGGGCATATTCTAATAGATTGTTTTCTGGCAGCATAGAAATGGCAAAGAATATTGCTGATTGACCATTTAAGTAAGCGGTTTTATCCGGTGGATCAATAAAGTCACGGCGTAAAGATACAACATCTTTTAGTGCAATAAAATCTTCAGTATTAGGAATACTGATATAGGTTTCACCAATATCAGCAAGGCTATTAAAATTACCTGAAGGCTCAACAATAAAGCTGATTGCCCCGGTGTTTATTTGCCCACCAGAACGGACAATATTTTGTTTTTGTAATTCACTGATAAGTGATTGTGGTGATATCCCTAATTGTGCAAGCTTGGCATTAGACGCCTCTAAAAAAACACGCTCTTCTTGACGGCCTAAAATTTCAATTTTTTTAGTCCCTTCTACGCCATATAAAGTATCGCGAATATGCTGAGCAATATCATACATTTCACCCAGGTCGAAACCATCAGCGGTTAACGCTAAGGTGACAACAGAGACATCACCAAACTCATCGTTTACAAAAGGGGTACGCGTACCTGAAGGCATTTTATCATGCGCAGCAGTTACTTTATTGCGCAAGTTTTGCCAGATATCATCAAGATTAAAATAACGGTCGTAAATTTTAACGTGAATGATCGATATACCGGTAGCAGAGCTGGATTTTATCTCTTTGACTTGTGGAATTTTTCGTATTTCTTCTTCTAATTTTTTAGTGATTAATTGTTCTACTCTATCAGGAGCCATGCCCGGAAAAGAGGTACTGACAATAGCTTCACGAATGGTAATCGTTGGATCTTCTTGTGCTGGTAAGGTGAAATAAGCAAAAAGCCCATTAACAAGTAACACCGCAATGATCAAAAATACGCTTTTTCGGTAAGTAAAAGCAAGTTGGGTAATGTTCATTTTTCTGCCTTATACTTTTAGTTAAAACGCTGGATGTTATTGTCAATCAAACTGACTTGTTGTCCATCACGCAAGAAGGCAACTCCTGCGGTAGCAATGATATCCCCTTGTTTTAGTCCTGATGAAACGAACACTTCATTTTTGAAAATGTTCTCTGTTTGTACTTGTGTTTTAATGACTTGCTGATTCTCAGGATTATAAACAAAGACATAAGCTTTTTGTTCTATACCTGCGCTCAATGCCGTTACCGGAATGCTATATACGTCACCTTTGTAACCTGTTCTACCAGTACCAGTAAAAGAAAATTCAACCTCTGCAGTCATTCCTGCACGCAAGAAAGGGTTGTCACCTTGCAATACAACCGTCACCGGGAACGCATTAGCAAATTCAGCTCGCGTACCAATCTCGGTGATCTGACCTTGCATAGTTAATTCAGGTAAAACCGGAAAAGTGATGGGGATAATAGCAAGTTGTGTTAACTCTCTAATAAGTGTTTCAGGTACCAAAACTTGTACTTCAAGACCGTGGTTACCCTCAATTTCAAAAAGGGATTGTCCTGCTGAAATTTGCTGGGATGGTTCAAATAAACGTTTAGTAATAATGCCATCATAAGGCGCTAATAAAATACTGTCTTGCAAGTTTTTACTGGCAATGTCTAATTGAGCTTGAGCAACATCAGCCGAACTTTTGCTTGCATCATAATTGGCTTTGGCATTATCAAACCCTGATTGAGATACCACGCCTTGCTTGAGTAGCTTTTCATAACGGTTGTAGCTATTTCTTGCATCTACCAATGTTGCTTTGGCTTGCTGGTATTGTGCTTGTGCCGATTGAAGTCCCAAATTAAAGTTACGTTGATTTAAGCGCGCTAGCTCTTGACCTTTAACAACTTCATTACCCAGGTTTACCACAATACTCTGAATTTTACCTTGGACTTCAAAACTTAGTTTTGTCGCCTCAACGGGAGCAACAATACCCGACAGCGTTCTGATTTGCTCAAAAGGAGATATATCAACTTTTGTCCACATTATCGGACGTACTGGTTTAGTAATTTCTTTAACGGGTTCATTACACCCAACGAGTAGTAGGGTAATAGATATAAATAAGAGCGCGCGCATACATGTTCCTTCAAATTCTTTCGACAGAGCAAAAGTGCAGGGATATCCCTATTAGTAAAGTTCATTTTTTCTGAGCTGTACAGGTGGTACTAGTCAGTACTGTATATTTTGGTACTACTCAGTACCAAAGTCAACAATATAGTTACAGTTAAGTGATCTTTAGGGTAAAAGCCTACACCAACCTAAAACCCGATAAATTAGTTTTACATGTCGAATATTTACATTTTTTAAATATTATTATAGAAGGGAGCATTAAAAAGTGACTGTTTATTTTTAAGGTGAGTTTTTGATTTTGTTGAGTAAGAGGGGATTTTTAAGGCGAGAATGAAAAATAGTGAGCTCTTTAAAGTCTCACTATTTTCAGTTTATAAAGCGCTATAAAATATTATACTTCTTGTCTATTGCGTCTTCATTTATGCAGCCAATATCTGATTCAACTTGCTTATTATTTTCATAATAAGCGCAGTAATCAACTGCATTATTGTCATTATAATATTTACGCTTAAGCATTACGTTTTCTTGGTTGTACCAATATATATCTTTTTGCTGATATCCTTGCGTGCCGTAACCATAAATAATTATATCTGGGCCACTCTCACGCCCATATACCCAGTTATTTTCAACAGTGGTCTTCATCCAAGACTTATACTGGATATCGCCATTAGTGTAATATTTGATAACAGAAGGTTGGTCATCAATTAACACATAATAACCCTCTTCAATTTTCGACTCCATTTCGAGTATTGACTGGTTTTTATCATCCAATAGGTCGTAAAAGCTAAAAGAAGTAAAGCCATCAGGGTTAGTATTTACCCCCTCAACAAAGCTCCATTGCTGATGTTTATTACCCGAAGCGAAATAGTTAGTCATCGCCGCTTCACAAACATTATGATACGTATATTGACCGTTTTTAGTGTAACCAGTCGTTTTATAACCATGCGCATCTACTCGTTCATTGATTGGATAACTAACACCAGCATCATCAATATAAAACTTACAAACATCATTAGACTCTTCATAACTATCACTAAAATACACTTGGTCATAGTGAGCTTCGTTTACACACTCAAAGTCTGATATTTCAAAAGCAGTACCCGCATCATTGTAGTATGAGCAATATGAGGATGTCCCATCGGCATAAAAAGTTTTACGTTTTTGCTTTATTTGATCATCTGAATACCAGAAGATTGTATCTAGATTATTTTCGGGTGTATCAGCATAATGCATCGAATCAGGACCATGCTGACGCAAATATAAAATGTCAGCAGTAGCTCTCCATAATTTATAGGCAACGTTACCCGATGGGTAGTATTGGATCTCTGATGGTTTGTCATCTAAGAGATAGAAGTGTCCATTTTCATCTTTTCTGTATTCATCGCTTTTAATAGCAGTGCCATCAGAAAGAATAACGTCATTATAATGAACACTCGAAAAGTCACCTAAATTATGATTAAAGCCATTTAAGTAATAATTTTCCCTTTCAAGGTTGCCAGATGCTTTATAATGCTGAACATAAGCAGGACCGCATTCATTGTGTTGAATAAAAGACTGATCTTTATAGAAGCCTATTTGTTTAGTGATAAACTTTGTTGATTGTGAGTTTATAACTTCAACAGGGTAAATCTCACCACTATCATCCACATAGAACTCACATTTATTTACTGAGATTTCAGATGTTTCTTCAGCAAGGACAGGAAGTTGTTCAACTGATATACCCGCCGATTCAGAGGCAACAAGCTGTTTTGCTTGATAGGTTTTAAAGCCAGAAAAATCTATACTTGAGGTTTCAATATCAATATCAACACCTGTCGGAATATTTTTCCCGGTACCTTGCCAAACGAACTCAGATATTTTGTGTAACTCAAATTCAACAACTGAATTTAAATAGGTAACTTTCCCGTATGTTTTGAAAGATGTATCCATTTCAGCAGATATTGACCCAATGGCAGGGCTTGCACCTTGGCTGGATACTATATTAGATACCTGAACCGATACATCTGCCAATGTGATAAGGTGTTCAATATCTAAAGAAATGCTTTTTACAGCCACCCCTGATAAGTCGTCAGTTGCAAAAACGCTGAATGTTAATATCTCATCAAGCAACACATCCGGTGCAGTAAAAGAGATACTATCAGTATCATTTCCAGATAAAACGACTGGAGAACCTGAAACTTGCACCCAAGCATAACCAGTGATAGTGCCATCGGCATCAGAAGCCGTAGCTTTAAGTGTTACTGCCTCTAATTCAATTACCTTTGTCGGGCCACTGACCTCTACCACAGGCAAGTTGTTTGCAAACTTAACCGTTATTGACGTTTTTGCTGAAACTGATGCACCTAAATTATCGGTAACCGTAAGGCTAAAGGTTAATTCTTCATCAGCCAAAACTTCAGGTGAAGTGAATGATATGTTATCAGTATCACTACCTGTTAGAGTAACTTCAGTACCTGAATCTTGCAGCCAAGCATAACTAGCAATAGTGCCATCAGCATCAGAAGCTGTTGCTTTTAAGGTAATCGTTTCTAGTTCATTCGCTTCAAGAGGGGCGGCAATAACTATGGTTGGTACAGTATTTTGTGGGGGATTATCGTTATCACCGCAGGCAAAGATAGATAACAGTAGGAATAAGGCGAAAATCCCTTTTGAAGCTTTGTACATTAAATGAGTCCTTCCACATAACAATATTAACTTTATATTAACATTTAATTTGCATCGCTTAAAGCTCAGAAAAGTGATTATCTGTAATCGCTATAGTAAATCAATTTTTTGGTGAGACTACTTGGGTTTTATATTAAATTGAAAGGCAGCAAGTAGCCCCTAAAAATTATTAGCATTGACCTGTGGTGAGCCTTAAAAGCTCACCCGTCTCCCTTTTTAATTTTAAAACTCTTTGCTCCTTTGCTCTAAGTAAATATTAGCCAGTAAAAATGTTATGCTAGGTTACTAGCAACAGAATTAATTCTTCGCACCTGCCTTAATCGGAATCACTTAAGAGTTCTGAAAGGAGGTTTTGCCAATTAACTGTTTTATAAATATTTAATTCACCAGAAATTAGGCTGGGTAATTAGACGAATCAATGGCTAAATCACATGGTTAATGACAGCACTTTAGAAATAACAAAACTCAGCCCACGAGGTCTGTTGATCTTAGATGCAGCACAAAGGCTTTTCTATTATCAAGGATTTGATGAAACGTCTTTAGCGATGATCATTAATGAAGCAGGGGGCTCAAGACGCTCCATTTATAATGAATTTGGCAATAAGCGCGGCTTGTTGATGGCCGTTATTCAAAGGCAGGTAAAATCGCAGTCAGAAATCTTAACTTCAATAAATCGAGATCTTGAAGCAAGAGAAGCACTCAACCAAGTATGCAGTAAGTTTGTACGAGGTATGTTATCACCAGAGTTAATGTCATTATTTCGTTTAGTCGTTCAGCAGGTGGTAAAATTTCCTGAGCTAGGTGAAATGATTTACCAAAATGGTCCAATGGCAGGAATATTGCCCCTAGCTGATTATCTGTCCTGGTTGACAGAGCAAAACATTTTAAAAATTGAAAACTGCCACTTTAGCGCACAAATGTTACTTGAAATGGCGAAAGGCCCGCTTCATACACGTAGCTTATTATTACCTGATATAAATGCGAGTGATGAAGAAATCACACAGCAAGTGACAAAGGCTGTCGATATATTTATAAATGCCCATAGAATGTAGAGTTATTGAACAAATAAGCGACACTTAATGCATAAGAGGCGTGAACAGGTGAAAAACTTGTTGCTTACTGAACAAATTTTCGTATAATGCGAACCTCTTTAGCTTGTAGCTAAAGTCACTGTGTTGCCGGAGTGGTGGAATTGGTAGACACGTCGGATTCAAAATCCGATGCTTTCGAGCGTGACGGTTCAAGTCCGTCTTCCGGTACCAATTCAAGCTTATCAATAGCTTGAATACATTAAACCAGCTTAGGCTGGTTTTTTTGTGTCTGAAAGAAAATATTAGAATGAATTAGTCATCAACGGTATTAAAAAGGTTTCTACATGGCAGCTACAGCACACGCACTTCATATATTGGTTAAGCACAAAGAAATTGCAGAAGATATTATTAAGCAGTTAGCTAAAGGCGCTAAATTTCAAACGTTAGCCAAAAAATACTCATCATGCCCATCGGGTAAAAAAGGCGGTGATTTAGGTGAGTTTAAACGAGGCACAATGGTACCTCAGTTTGATAAAATAGCCTTTAAAGGCGCAATATTAGAGCCTCACCTAGTTAAAACTAAATTTGGTTGGCATGTAATAAAAGTGCTATACCGGACTTAATCGATAACGAGTGTTTTTAATCAGCATCTAACTAAATAAATCGACTTTTCTTGTCGGTTTTTTTATGTCTGAAAATGAAGGTGTATTTTATTTCCCTGCTGTTAAGTCTCTATATTTCACATTCGTTTCACAAACTGCAAAATATAATATCACCATGAAATCTTATCGTGGTGAAAATATATGTCTTGTTCAATTGAATTAAAAAATGTTTCTCAATCCTTTGAAAGTTACGCCTTCACAGGAAAGTCTTCTGAAAAGAATGATTCGAAAATCACCCTATTTGAAAACCTTGATTTATCTATAAAGCAAGGACAGTCATATGCCATAATGGGCCCTTCGGGCGCAGGTAAGTCTAGCTTGCTTATGTTGCTTTCAGGATTAGAAAAACCAACAACAGGTCAAGGTCATTTCATTAACGATAGCCAGATCAATGGTAATCACAGTTCAACCCTTGATCATTTACGCTCAGAAATCGGTTTTATTTTTCAGCAATTTCACTTACTGCCTGAGTTAACCGCTCTACACAATATTGCTTTACCTCTTAAGTTACGTGGTGACAAACAGGCGATCAAAAAAGCGGAAAATTGGTTAGAAAAAGTAGGTCTGTCAGATAGGGCTCATCATAAACCATCACAATTAAGTGGTGGTGAGCAACAACGTGTTGCTATTGCTCGTGCGTTAGTTTTCTCACCCAAATTTATATTCGCCGATGAACCAACAGGTAATTTAGACCAACACAATGCTAATGAAATTGCAGATATTCTATTTTCATGCTGCAAGGAAAATAACGCAGGCCTAATTATTGTTACCCATAGTGCTGTACTAGCGAGTAAAGCTAAAAACATCTACTCGCTGGCTAATGGCAAGCTGACAAAAGTAACGTCGAATGATTCAGGTAACGAGCAGCAAGTCGAAGCGTGGCAGGTATCATCATGTTAATAAATCATCTTCAATTCGCCTGGCACTATTTTAAGCAAGAATATCGTCAGCCTCATCAAAAATTATTGCGTTGGGTGCAAGCTATCTTAATGATTTTCATTGTTACTTTAACGTTATCAAGTAATAGCATTCAAGACTACTTACAGAATAACCTGAATAACTTATTAGGTGCCGATGCGGTATTAACTCAAAAGGATAACTTAACGAGCAAGCAACTGATATCGATTGAAAAATTTAGTGAAAAGGTAGTGAAGACCTTACAAATCAATACAACACTAACATTTAAAGGAAAATGGCAAAGTACAAAGTTGAAAGCTGTCGGAAGTGATTATCCTTTACAAGGAGAGTTACTGACATCACTGTCTTTACAGAGCCCCGTCATTACTACATCTGGAGGACCCGAAACGGGTAATATTTGGCTAGATAGTCGATTATTAGCTAGCTTAGGGCTCTCAATCGGTGAGTCCATTGAAGTAGCTGAGCAAGAATTTATCGTCTCAAGAGTATTGATTCATGAGCCTGATAGGTTAATGGAAGGGCATAATGTTTCTATGAGAGCGATGGTTAATATGAACGATATGGAAAAATTGGCCTTTCCATTAGATCTTATTCAGCATAGTTATCTTATTTCAGCTTCAAAATCACAAGTAAAGCACCTTATTGATTGGCAAGAAAAACAACTTCCAGCAGCGTACATCAACCATAAGCATGGTGCCCATCCGTTAGCTTTATTTTGGCAGCGAACCGAAAACTTCTTAGGTTTAGTCTCTATTATTTTATTTTTTATGGCCGCTATCGCTATTGAACAAATAGCGCAAGTTCACTTAAAAAAAGAGCAATATTTTTCTGCAATTTGCATGAGTTTAGGGGCTTCAAAGTCGACAGGATTACAGCTGTCATTATTCAAATGGTTAATTAATATTTTGGTACTTATACCCTTAGTTGCCATTTTAGCGAGCGTATTTCATTGGTTAGTGGTTAGTTGGCTATCTGAAACGTTTGTCGAGCTTACTTGGCAGTTAGATGTTTGGCTTACCGCAAAAACAATAGCAACCAGTGTTTTGCTTTTTGCTGTTTTTCATTCACCCGTTTGGCTAACATTATGTCAAACATCAGTATCTAAATTGTTTCACCAAAATCAGAAAAGTATTTCGTTAGGCTTAGTTAAGCTTTGTGCCTTAGTTGTTCTGGTTTTGGTGGCTGTTAATTACTCTGATAATGGCCTGTTAACCTTGATGTTAGTGAGCAGTATTTTAATTACTATCATGTTAATAGCTTTAATCAGTTGGACAGTATTAACCTTAGGCGAAAAATGTACTCAACAATTTTCAGGGTTAGTTCCTTTTACGCTGTTTATGATGAAACAACGCTTATTAAGTAAAAGTACCCAAATACTAGGTATTGGATTGAGCACATTTTTACTCTTGTTCACCCTGATGTTTTTAAAAGATTTAGGCGATACGATGGCATCATATCAAAGAACCCATGATGGCAATGTGATGGTTTCACAAGCAAGCGAAATTGAAATGAATGCGATCGAAGAATGGTCTAAAAAATATGATGTTAATCTGCGTCAATCTAAGCCATATGTGTATGCCAAAGTCGTAAAGATAAATAACAAAACGCTCAATGAATTTACTACAAAGCCCAGTGATAGCTTGGCAACCTTATCTAAATCTATTCGACTTCATTGGACTCAAACGCTGCCAAATACCAACAGCTTAGCTCAAGGTAAATGGTGGCCAAAAGAATCGAAAAATTGGCAACAAATTTCTTTAGAAGAAGAAGTGATGGTCGATTTAGGTTTGGACCTTGGTGATAAGCTTACTTTTATTATTCATCAACAAAGTTATACCTTCACTATTACTGCAAGTCATGTTTATAAACCCGGCTCTGGCTCTATTATCTTCTGGGTGCAAATGCCCCAAACAGCTATCGAACATATCAAGGCGCCTCAATATAATATGGCAAGTTTAGAATTGAATGATGATCAATGGCCACTGCTAGGAGGGTTGTGGAAAAAGCATCCGACAATACGCATGGTCTCCTTACAAGAATTAACAAAACAATTTGATTCAATATTAGCAATGATCACCAAAGTGATTAGTGGTTTTGCCTTAATGATCATTTTACTCGCTATCATAGTGATTTTGTCTTCAATCAATGCGCTTGAAAGTAAAGAAAAGAAAAAGAACAGCGTGATTATGAGTTTTGGTTTTTTAAAAGCTACCTGTTTGCAGCTAAACATTATTGAATGGTTAATTACGGCACTAATCATAGCAACAGGCGCTATAGCCGGTACGTACCTTACTGGCATGTTAATTTATCAATCGCAGTTTTCACTTGCTTATCAACCTGATTTTTTGATTTTGATTATCACATTGACCATTATTTTGAGTACGGTAACGCTATTAGGTGTCTATGCTAGTCGCCATAGTCTAAAGAGTTCAGTGAAACAACTAATGGCTGATATATAGCATATAGATAGACTATCAATTTAAACTTTGAAGGAAAAAATAAGAAGCCATTTATTAAAAAGGTGATGTACTTTTTCAAGTACATCACCTTATTGTTAACGTTAATTAATGAGTTACTTACTTGCGCCTTGGAAAGGGTTCCAACGTGCATCGACTTCGATAATATTATTTTTAGCGGCATATGATTTATATAAAGCGATCATTTCGGCTAACTTTTCCGGATGTTGATTCTCTAAAGGCTGAGTCTCTGAAGGATCATTGACCACGTTATATAAATGCCATTGACCGTCGCCAAACATGCCTGTTCGCACTTTCATGGCTTTTAACTCACCTTTCATAACATAACCATTACCAAACAATTCAAACGCCCACCAATCTTTATCGGTACGTACCACTTCTGATTTACTTTCTAAGAAGGGTTTTATGCTGATGCCACTTGGCGGCTTAACTTGTCTGTTTTTGTATTCAGTCATTGGGTGAGTAACGTTAGCGTATTCTAATATTGTCATTGGTACATCTTTAACATAAACCACGGCATTAGACTTTTGACCAGCACGAGCATATTCAGAGCTAAAACCACCAGGGGGAACGATCATTAATGGAACACGGGTACCACCTTCACCAATAAACCATTTCCACCATTGCAAACCACCTGTGGCTGCATTTGCCCAAGAGGTACCTATAACATTTTCAGAGTTAGCAGAGCCAATCGCTTCAAAAGAGGAATCAAATTGAGTTTCTATCCACTTTGCCATTTCAGGGTTGCCTGTTTTAGGGTTCGTTGGCTCAAAACCTTCTGGACCATTATCTGTCATATAAACAACGAGGGTATTGTCTAGCTGACCAGACTCTTTTAAATACGCTAACATTTGTCCAATGCGATTATCTTGATCTTCAATCATAGCAGCATAAGTTGCCATGATTTTAGCTTGTTTTTCTTTATCTTTTTGAGAAAGGCTCTCCCATTTTTTTGTTAAATTATTAAAAGGTGCTTCAGTGGCACTATGAGAAATTATGCCTTCTTTTTTTAGGCTTTCGTAGCGTGACTTTTTTAATCCGGCATAACCTAATTCAAGGTACTTAGGATAATATTTCATGATCAATTCTGCTGGCGCTTGAATAGGAAAATGTGCAGTAGTAAAAGCCATGTAAGCAAACCATGGTTTATTGTTTGGGGTGGCTTTGATGAACTCTAACATTTGGTTCGTGTATATCTCTACTGAGTAAACACCTTCTGGGCGGTCGTAAGGTTCGCCGTTTAATGTCTAGTCTTCTTTTCTTTTTACATTTAAGCCATTGGGATCATGAAAATATGGCGTCATGGCTAAGTCATTCCAGTGATTAGAACCGCCTGACAAAATACCAAACTCCTTAGTAAACCCCCAACCAAGAGGGCCTTTACCACCAGACTCTTCGCCTCCTAAGTGCCATTTACCTGATTTATAAACTTCGTAACCATCGTCACTTAGCAGTTCTGAAATTGTCACTGCATTTTCGGTAAGGTGGCCTTCATAGCCACTTTTACCTTTTGTCGGCGGGTAAATAGAATAATCAAAAGATCCTAAACCTACCTCAATATTGTCATTACCCGTAAACAACATTGAACGTGTTACAGAACAGACGGGTGAAACATGAAAGTTGGTAAAACGAATACCTGCATTCGCTATTTTATTCATATTAGGCGTATGAACCTCTGAGCCATAAGCACCGATATCGCCAAAAGCAGTATCGTCAGCAACAAGAAGTAAAATATTAGGCTTTTTAGCAGGTGATTCATCTTTTGTTATATCGGAAGATGATTCTTGTTTGGCGCAGCTAGCAAGCATGCCTAACACAGAAATGAGCACTAAGAGTTTTTTCATAAAAGTTTCCCTACTTTAACTATTGATTTTAAATTGGAGGTATCTGTTTGTAATATGGTCGACAGTATATTAACTTTACTAATACTTAAGTATGCAATTTCCGAAGTGCTGCGGAATCAATATTTGTGACTTAATGAGGGGATAACTTTCTCTAAATAAAGGACTGATTAAAAATAGATAAAAGGACTTAGCTAAGTAATGACATTTCCACAAGCAAGCCATGACGGATTGGTGAGAGGGCTTTCGACCTCTGACGTTGATGAACTGTCTTCATTTCAAATAAATAAGAACCGACGATATACTCAATTACAAACAGGTAGATTAAATGGCGACTACCTTGAAGTTAATTTAGGTGATGTTCAAATTTTTCGTGAAACGCTCAATGCAGGGGCACTCATTGAAGCCGCGCCCCATAGTTCATTCCTTCCATTTTGCGCTATTATTTCTAACGCAGATGATATTAATTATTGTGGTAAACACAAAGATAAAAATACCCTTTTACAAGCAACAGGAGGCTATTGGGATGCTAGTTTTAAACAGAGCTTAAGTTTTGTTGTGGCTGCCTTTAATCGAGATTACTTTAGTAGAAATATTGAATTAAGAACGGGTGAAGAGGTACCTAGCAATTGGTTGATAAGTAAAGCGACTTTAACCGATCCTTATGCATTAAAAGCTTATTCCACGGGGTTAGATAACATTCTTACTTTAGTAAAAAATAGACCTGAAATTTTAGTAAAGAAGAATGCTCGACGTATGATGGCAGACAGTATTTTTAATTTATTATTAGAAGTAATGAACAAAGCAACCTCGATTACTGAGCAGCCAGTTAGCCAAACGAACAAAGCGCTAGGTGTGCGTCGAGTTGTGGAGTACCTCCATCATTATGCAAACCAAGTACCGACCATCGCAGAGTTATGTAAAGTTGCCAAGTTAAGTGAACGAAACCTCCAGTACGCCTTTAAAGAGTACTTAGGTATTACGCCAGTAAGGTACTTAAGGTTAGTCCGACTTAATGGGGTGAAGCGTGACTTATTACTTTCTCATCCCAAAAAGGATCGTATTGTCGATATTGCTCTTAACTGGGGCTTTATAGAGTTAGGTCGATTTGCGGGGGAATACCGCCAACTATTTCAAGAATTACCTTCATCAACACTGAATAATTTGAAAGTAAGCTGTTAACTATACCCACTAGGTAAAACACTTTCCTTACTTATTAACCTAGAACGGTTCACTGCAATTAAACACAACATAATTGGTGTTTGAATGACAAAAAATACAGCAGAAAAAAGTAAGTAATCACTGTTTTCAAATAGGTTAGTCGCAATCAAAGCTGCTAAGGCAAGGTTACGTACCGGAAACTCGATCGCAACAGCAGCTTCATCTTTTTTATTTAGCTTTAATAAGTAACTCAAACAATAGGCAATGAATAATGAAGCGAAGGTGAAAATTAACGCCAATAGCAGTAATGATGACAACTGTTCAGCAATTTTTTGGTGAAATTTAAAAAAGATGGACAGTAATAAAAGTAGTAAGCCTAATGCTCCTGTTTTTTCAAATATAGGCATTAACCTTATTATTGATTGAGGCTTTGAGCGCCTTAACCACATGCCGAACACTACAGGTAAAACAGTAATAATACGAGCTGAAGTCCTTGCTTCACCATGAGTTTCTCAACGGGTAAGTCAACACCTAACAGTGAAGGGAAAACAGTGATCATCACTAAAGGTAAAACAATAATAGATATAATGCCATTAAAGGCCGTTAACGTTACAGATAAGGCAACATTCGCTTTTGCCAAAAAACTATAAATATTAGATACAGCACCGCCGGGGCAAAGTGATACTAACAACATGCCTCCTGCCACTAAACTAGGGGGCTGCATTAACCCAATTATTGACCATGCACATAAAGGTAATAAAAAAATCTGCCCTAATGTAACAACAAGTACCTGTTTTTTTTGTGCCTTAATATTTTCAATATCACTGCTATCTAAACTAGCACCTATGATGAACATTAAAAAAAATACAAGTACAGGGATGGCCGATTCGATCATGATGATATTTAATATTCGATATAGTGTTCTTTATGGTCATTTATTTACCCTTAAAAATCAATAGATAACAAATGTTTTTAGTGTGTTAATTATTCGATATTAGCTTGTGATTTAGCCTTTTTTCGCTTTGACATGTGTAACTGAGCTTGAATTATGCATTTTATCCCTGTCTTTAATCCCTGCTAATGTTTCTATGGTCACTGTCATCTGACACTTTATTTTGTAGCTTTCTAACTCGCTAACTTTAAATTAAATAATACCAATGAGTTTCACATCCATTTCACGTTCTCATTGTCACACTTGTTTATCTAATTAGGAGAGTGAGCAATGAAACCGATGACATATATTATAAAAAATCATATTAAAAGCAGCAATCTTAAACAAATATGCTTTATTTTATGCACCTTATTACTGACCATCTTTAATGCCAGTGCCAATGCAACGGATAAAACAGTATTAATGGTGGTTAGCGGCAATGGCCAGAGTGAAGAGAGGGGCGAAGAAAGACCAGGTTATGAATTTGATGAATTTTCAAAAGCCTATTCAGTTTTTAAAAATAATGGCATTACTGTTGATATTGCTAGTCCAAAAGGCGGACAAGTAAAAGCAGATAAATACAACCCAGACAAATCTTATAATGCCGTAGTATTAGCCGATAAGGCCATTATGGCAGAGCTGAATAATACACTCGCGATAAAGGCAATAGATGCTAAAGATTATGATGCCGTTTTTATTGTTGGCGGCAAGGGGGCGATGTTTGATTTACCAAAGGATACAGCCTTACAAAAAGTTATCGCTGACATTTATCAACAACAAGGCATTGTTGCGGCTGTTTGCCATGGCCCTGCAGCATTAGTTAATGTAAAACTAAAAGACGGTAGTTATTTGGTTGCCAATAAAGCAGTAAATAGCTTTACTAACCAAGAAGAAAATCTTTTTGGTCAAAAGTGGATAAACGATTTTGAGTTTATGTTAGAAGATAAGTTGACTGAACGTGGCGCTAATTTTCAATCAAGCTCAATCATGTTAAGTCATGTTGCTGTTGATGGTCATTTAATCACAGGGCAAAACCCTACGTCAACAGTCGATGTGGCAACCGCACTAGTTAAAGGTTTAGGGTTAACACCAGTTAAGTCAGAAACTGAAATTGAAGACAAAACTATGGCAATAGTTGCTAAATATATTGATGGTGATAAATCAGCACTTGAATTACTCGTAAACAATCAAGAGCAATACTATATTCCTCTTGTGGGTATGTATGGCTTTTATTTCTTAAAAATAGCCGATACAACACAAGGGTTTGAACAATCACTTGCTTTGATGGAAGTGGCACAAGCGGCAATTAATAGCCCGAATCTAGATATGAAAATTGCAGAAACTCAAGTTAAATTAGGGAAAACTGATAAGGCAAAATTAACATTGAATCAGTTGATTACCACAAAACCTGATTACAAACCTGCTCAAGACATGTTAAAAACGTTGTAAGTAACCCTAATAACCCCCTTAAAAAGCATATGTATTCATCAGTGCTGTTAAGGGCGCTTTAATTCGAGAAACTAAATGAATAATCAGTCTTTATATATTTTAGTGGTGGAAGATCAGCAAAGTATCGCCCAAAACATTGCTAACTACATGGAAGCTAAAGGTCATGTATTAGATTTCGCTGATCAAGGTGATCAAGGATTAACACTGGCGCTAACTAATCATTATGATTTAGTCATTCTCGATTTAAATTTGCCTGTAATGGATGGCTTAGAGGTTTGTAAGCAACTGCGCGAACAGGCCAACCATCATGTGCCAATTATCATGTTAACGGCAAGAGACAGTATTGACGATAAAATCTCGGGCTTTACCACTGGGGCAGATGATTACTTAACTAAACCTTTTTCTTTACAAGAGTTAGAAGTTCGCTGCTTTGCTTTATCAAGACGCCACTTATTACAAACCAATGATACTTTAACCTTTGATCAATTAATCATTAATAGAAAAAAACAGCAAGTAGTACGTTCTGGAAAGGCGCTAGAACTACATAGTATGGGCTATCGCATTCTTCTCATTTTAGCCCAAGAATATCCGCAGGTGGTTAGCCGCTCAAAGTTATCTCAAAAATTATGGGGCGATGAACCAACAGAATCTGATGCACTCAGGTCTCACATATATCAGTTACGCAATATAGTAGACAAACCGTTTGAATATCCGATGATAAAAACCATGCATGGTATTGGTTTTTTGCTAAATGTAGAGAGTAATGTGGCAAACAATAAAGAAAGTAATGTAAAAAGCGATATAAATACTTTGGACGTGAATAATGATGAATAAAAGAAAAGCACAACAGCAAACAGGTCATCCGAAAACTAGTCATCCGATGAAATTTCACAGTTTAAGTCGAAAAATTGTCAGCCAATTCTGTTTGTTTACCCTGCTAATATCTACGGTATGGTGTATGTTTTGCTTTATCTTAATGTATAACATTGAAGATGAATTTATCGAAAGGGAAGTTAGACAAGAAGCACAATATTTACAACAAGCATACGACAAAAATAAACAGTGGCCAGCCTCTCGTGTTAGTTATATGACTTTGTATTTCTCTAAAAATACTTTACCGGATGATATTAAACAGCGTTATATTGCCGAGCCCAATAGAAAAGAATTTTCGGGTGACAACGGCCGACATTACCACTTATTAGCATTACCAAAAACGGAAAGTATCTACCTAGTCGCACAGGTCAGTGACATGTTATTAGTTCGCCCGATAAGGGAAGGGATAATTACTTTCATGTTAATCTCAAGTTTACTATTAGCCTTAATTGCCTTTTTTATTGCTTGGCAGTTAGGTAAAAAAACAGCGATGCCGTTGAAACAACTTGCTGATTTAGTTAATGGTGTTGCCCCTGAAAATATCCCTGATAAATTTGCACAGCAATTTCCCAATAATGAGATAGGAATTTTAGCGCAAACCCTAGAAGCAGCCATAGCGAGAATTAATCAAAGCTTGCTTAGAGAGAAATGTTTTACTCGTGATGTGAGCCATGAACTTAGAACGCCTGTCGCTATTATAAAAAATGCCGTAGAAGTGTATCGAAATCAAAATTCTGCCGATGAAAATAATCCTGTTATCGATCGTATATCCCAAGCAAGCACTCAAATGGAGCAGACGGTTACCACACTGCTGACGCTTGCAAGGGAAGAGCATACAGAGACAGACAAACAGAATATAAAAATCCTGCCATTAATTGAACAATCAATTATTGACCAGCATCACCTCATCAATAACAAACCTATAGAGGTTGAAGTAAATGATAATTGTGATGTAGAGGTATATGCACAATCAGGTATGTTAACTGTATTACTAGATAATTTAATAGCTAATGCCTTTCAATATACGCAAGAGGGTAAGGTCACTATTGAAATGCAAAATAACACACTTATTGTTGCTGATACGGGGCCGGGTATTGAACCAAGTATTTCAGGTAATATCACCGAACCTGCGATAAAAGGCAGTCAAAGTACGGGCTATGGTTTTGGTTTATCCATTGTAAAACGTTTATGTGAGCACCAACATTGGTCATTAGCGCTTTCAAGTGAGCAAGGCACCAAAATAAATATTACTTTTGAATAATACTTTTGCTAACGAACTTGTTAGTAATGTTAAGTAAAATAAACTAGTGGGCATATTTGATATGGCATTAAAGGGAGCAGAACTCCTTTTTATACTGTATTTTATTAACACCAAATTTTCTAGCGGAGTAAATAGCTGACCCTCAATAATTCAATATGAATTTCACACTGGTTTCACATATGGATAGTTAAACTCGTTTTAAAATTTAAACTGAATGAAATATTCAAATTAACGAGTAACAGTCTATGTTAAAGAAATACCCAAAAATCAAAATAACCTTAATCAGTATGTTAACTTTGATTATTTTACTCGTGGTCTTTGTCTTCTGGCTACGTAGTCTTATCCCTGCGAACACTAATCATCAAGATCCTACGATTACCCAACCTCACGACCTTGTATATCTATCACAAGGGGTAAAAGAGCATCGAGGAAAAATACTTGCTGTCGTTACCAGCAGCGAGACTATGGGTACGACAGGGAAGAAAACAGGATATGAATTAACCGAGTTAGCTCGCGCTTATTATGTTTTTAAAGCGAATGGTTTTGAGGTTGATATTGCCAGCACTAAAGGTGGTAAGCCACCCGTGGTAATTGATGACGATGATATGGGCAAGTTCGATTTTGCTTTCTTAAATGATACGGTGGCACAGGATAAAGTGGGTAATAGCATTGCAATGGCTGACGTTGATAAAAGCCAATATCAGGCCGTTTATTTTGTCGGTGGCAAGGGCGCGATGTTTGATTTTCCTGAAAACACAGCAATAAAATCATTAGTAAGTGATTACTATCAGTCAGGTAAGGTGATTGGCGCAGTATGTCATGGGCCAGCGGCTTTGGTTAATGTCACTTTAGATGACGGCAGCCCCTTGCTAACCAATAAAACAGTGGTTAGCTTTACTAATGATGAAGAGCTTTTATTAATTCCTGACGCAAAAGAAGTCTTTCCGTTTCTATTACAAAATAAATTAATTGAACAAGGAGCAAGCTTTGATGCCGGTTATGTCTATCTAAATAACATGGTTCAAGATGGCAATTTAGTCACAGGTCAAAACCCATGGTCTGTATGGTCAGTCGCCGAAGCTATGATTGAGCAATTAGGTTACCTTCCCGTTGAACGTAAGGTCACTGCTGAAGAAAACACTATCAATATATTAATCGCCTATGAAGACGAAGGTATTGGACAAGCTAAAGCGAAAATAAGCTCAATGTTAGCTGATGAAAGTCAATCCTTTGATAGAATTTCTCTTGTAATTCACAGTGTGGTTTATGGTATGCAATGGGAGCTGGGTAAATCTATAGACATGTTACGTCTACTCTCTTTTGCTGATAATGATTAATCATTATCAAGGTTTAAGATTTACACGTTTTTATAACTTACATGATCTTGTACCGAGACTATAAAAAGGGTGAATAAAACAAGCTACAGTATTTCACCTTTATTTCACAAACAAACGAATACACTTTCATTTTGCTATCCAAAAAGGAAGAAATAAAATGAAAAAATATTACTTATTATTACTCTGCTTTGGCACTGTTTTTAATGTCATTGCCGCGGAAAAGTCTTCAACAGAATTGCCCTTACTCAAGGAAAAAATAAATAGTGCCATTTTGAAATTTGAACAGACAAAGAAAAAACTTTGGGCTTATCAAATATCGCGTTATGAAGATGAGGAAGGTGATATATCAAGCAGTATTGAACAACACTCTCCACTGGCTAATAATCGATGGTCTCTAAAAGAAATTAATGGTCAATTACCGACAAAAAAACAAGTTAAAAATTTTTCCAAAAAGAAGCAAGAGCAAAGTGATAGCGTTCAAAAAGAGCAAAACGTAAAACTCTCGTTGCGTAAACTCATTAATCACGAAAGTCTGTCTTTAGTTTCGACTGACGAGAAATATATTGTCATGGCGTTTAATGTTCATCTGAAGAAACTCGGGGAAGATTCGGTTGGCAAGCTGCAAGGGCAATTAACCTATCACAAAGAAAACAAATTCATTGAAAAAATATCAATTTGGAATAATGCCGATTTCTCACCTATGTTTACCGCCAATATAACTGACTTAGCTATTAGTTTTACTTTTTTTCATATTGATGGCGCAGTACTGGCCAAGCAAAATGAAATGAAGATGAAAGGCAGTTTTGCTTATTTTACTGAAATAAACGAAACCTCCCTAGATAGTTTTTCAGATTATTTATATCAAGGTAATACAATTCAATAAAGCACCTCTAACAGGCAATGTAATGTTTTTGCCTCTTACGTGCTTACTTAGATAAAAGGTAAGCACGTTTTAATGTAACGACAATGGTACGCCACTTTATAGGGGATATTTTTATTGAGTTGGTTTGTTAAATCTTATTTGAAATACTTCTGTCTCAGTACTTTCACTTTGTAATAGTTTTTCTGTTTTGTCATCCCAAAGAGCGAGAGTTAATGATTTTCCTGCATAGCTTTGCACAGGGCTTTCGCTTTCTAACGGCATTGTAAGCAGTGTTGTTAAGTCGATAAAGTCATCTTTTGATACTACCACGGCATAGTCGGTATCAAGGTTTATCTCGATTACTTGCTCTAATGACTGAAAAAAGTGGCCATGCGAAAACAACTCAAGTGAGTCATCACGTAAATCTTTTACTTTAATAAATTTTGGATCGCTGTAGAAGCCTTGATAACCCTCTAATGACGTCCACTGCGTAAATGCTCCCATTTCAGGCACTAGGTCTGGAAAATTCGAAGCTATAACTGAAAATGTCCCCACCTGCTGGTTTTCATAATCCATAATCAGAGGGGCTATCGCTGGGAAATATTCACCATATAGCTGCATTTCTTTTCCCTGAGCTATCTTACCGAAGGCGAATTCTAATTTGAGTTTTGAGCTAAATTTTAGTTGTAAAGTCATAAGGTTTCTTTTTGTTAAGCTGTTTAAGTGAGTGCATTATGAAATAATCAATATCGGAAATCAAGGTTTCCGGAAATAATGGTTTCTATAATTGGGCTTTCGACTTATTATATTTCTGTTAGAATTGCCGTTATGAAAATAAATATATCTGAAAGTCCTAATAAAATTAGAGGACGAAAGCGTGATGAAAGTCGAACTGAGTCCATTTTACAAGCAGCCATAGGCCTACTGCTTGAGGTTGGTTTTGATAAATTCAAAGTTCAAGATGTCGCAATTCGTGCCGGCGCTGGTACGGGAGCTATTTATAGACGGTGGCCAAAGAAAGAAACGTTAATTGCAGAAGCAATTAAAGTTATGCCGAAAACAGAAGTTGAGTTGACTGATGATCCTATTGCAGACTTGAGAGTATTGGTGAAGTCTAAATGTAGCAGCACTTTTGAAAAGCCAGATCTTGTACCGGGGTTGATTGCGGCAATGCGCGCAGACAAAGGTATCGAAGAGGCCGTAAAAGAAGGTTTCAGTGTCAATCACTTTAGATCTGCTATTGCACGAATCATTGGCGAGGACCACCCTCAACTTGATTTACTTACAGATCTTACTCCAGCAATGACATTATTTAGAGCTTCATTTACACCAGAGGTCATTGAAACTGAAAAAATGACTGATGAAATTATGGCGATGATATTATCCTTTTCAGCTAAGCACTCATCTTAGTCTCTCCAAAAAAAGGTTAATATTGTGAATGTTAAGATACGAATTTAACCTTGATTGAATTTAGTCGATATATTTAGCCAATATAATTAGCCCCTTCGTTGGAATAGCTGCTATTGCTCAAACCAAACCAAAGCAAAGCCAACGTTAATATTGCAAACTAAACTGTCGTTTTATCGATCAAACATTTTAATGAAAAACCCACAGTTAATATCTCAAAACATCACGTGTCTCAAAAGTGCGACTCATTGCCATAAGCACTGTGTCGTAATTGGCACACTCCTCAATGTCTCCATATACAAGTCACTGGTAAAATCAATATTTATCAGTGCGTTATGGTTTTTGTTATATTGGCACAAGACTTGTAATAACTAATCATCGAAAGAATAAATATAAGATGATTCATGGATATACAAAGAGAAGCCGTTCAAAAGCCACTTTGGAAAAAATACTGGTTTGTTTTACCTATTTTTATACTAGTCGTTGGGACTTATTCATTAAGAAGTGTTTTAGGTAATGCCTCTTATTTCATTGAAAGAAATGCTCTTGTTACTGCCAAAGTTGAGCGAGGTGATTTTCGGGTAAATGTTCGTGCAACAGGAGTATTGAAACCATTGAATATTCGTTGGGTATCCTCACAAGTATCAGGTAGAGCAGAGCAAGTTTTTGTTAAAGCTGGCGCAAAGGTTAATAAAGGCGATGTACTAGTACAATTATCTAACCCTGAATTACATCGTAATTTAGAAAAGGCACGTTGGGAGCTTGAAGCTAAAAAAGCAGAAAGTCATGTTGCCTTTGTGATGCTTGAATCTCAGATGGTCGATTTAGAGAACTCAGTTTTGTCGGCAGAATATAGCTATCAATCAGCGAAATTGAAATTGGATGCAGAGACTGCGTTATTGGCGCAGGGTAACGCGACTGTTTCTGCACTTGAGCATCAACGAAGCCAATTGACTGTTAAGCAACAGATGCAGCATTGGCTTGCTCAACAGCAAAAAACTGAGAAAATGAAAGCGAATATGGCGGCAAGTAAAGTTGCTCAACAAGCCCGTATTGGCTTAGTTGAAAATAATTATCAGCGGGTGAAAGAGCAAGTTGCATCGCTGCAAGTGAGGGCATCAACCTCTGGCGTTGTGCAGGAAGTTTCACTGCAACTGGGGGAGCGGGCACAGGTGGGAGATAGTGTAGCACTCGTTGCTGATCAAAATACCTTGTTTGCTGAATTACAGGTACAAGAAGTTAGAGTAAGAGATATAGAACTAGGACAGCTAGTGACCCTTGATACTCGTACCAGTGAGATTGTTGGTGAAGTAATACGTATCGACCCTGCAGTAAAGGCAGGCATGGTATTAGTCGATATTAAAATCACCAGTGAGCTACCTATTGAAGCACGTCCCGAATTAACCGTGGATGGCTTAATTGCCATTAGCAATATTAAAAATACCTTGTTTGTAAAACGTCCAGTATATGCGCCAAGGCATACCAAAATAGGCTTATATAAGTTAAGTCAAGATCAGCAGTTTGCTAGCAAACACTTCGTTGCTTTAGGTCAAAGCTCCGTTAATAAAATTCAAATTGTAGATGGCTTATTAGTTGGAGATGAAATTATTATTTCAGACACATCAAGCTGGCAAGAGCATCAAGAAATAAAGATTAATTAGTCGTTACTTACTACTCAAGAAACTAAAAAATTTAAATCAGTAAAATTTATCTGCTGATGCAATAAGGAAATAACTATGACAGCACTCATCACTTTAAAAAACATTAGTAAAACATTCTTAACGGAAGAAATAGAAACTCGCGCTTTAAATAGTATTAATCTCGTGATTAATAAGGGCGAATATCTTTCCTTAAGTGGTCAATCAGGTTGTGGTAAATCAACCTTGTTATCTTTATTAGGCTTATTAGATGCACCTAGTGCAGGGCATTATCATTTAGCCGACAGTGACGTTTCAGTGTTAACACGGGATCAACGCGCCAAAATACGCAGTGAACAAATAGGATTTGTTTTTCAATCGTTTAACTTGATCTCAGACCTCACGGTATTTGAAAATGTTATGTTGCCATTAACTTACCAAACAGGTAAATCGAAAAAAGTCATTGAAGCTAAAGTGAATGAAGTGTTGGCAAAGGTAGAGATGGGACATCGTAAAAATCATTACCCATCACAGTTATCAGGCGGACAACAGCAGCGTGTTGCCGTTGCCCGAGCCTTAGTCAATGACCCTGCCATTATCCTAGCCGATGAACCAACTGGTAACTTAGATTCAAAAAATGCCGAAGCGGTTTTGCAACTTTTTGATCAACTTCATCATGATGGCGCAACTATCTGTATGGTTACCCATGATCCATCGTCAGCGAAAAGAGCGAGCCGTTGCTTAGAGATGTTTGATGGACAATTGATCAAAGACAATATCAATCATGATCGTCAAACAAGCATAAAACCAGTTGCATTGGCTGCAGGCTAAACTTAAGGATAATTATTATGTCGATGTTAATAGATATTAAATACGCTTTTCGTTTGTTATTTAAAGCGCCTAAATTTACTGCCATGACCTTAGGTGTATTAGTCGGCGGTTTATCGATTAGTTTATTTACCTTCTCGTTTTTGTATACCATGGTTTATAAACCTCTACCAATACCTGAGGCTGAAACGGCAAAAGCAATTGCAGTTGAATTTGACGGTAATTATAACTTAATCACGGGTTATGAATTTAACAATGTTAAAGACCATCTGACTAGTTTTGTTGAGTTTGGTGTTTATAATAATCGCAATATCCGTTTGTCTGTTGAACAGTCGGGCAAAGATATTTCAGGAAGTTTTGTCCAAAGTGGCTTTTTTGAGTTTAGCCGGACCAAGCCACTTTTAGGGCGTACGATTCAAGCGCAAGATACTAAAATAGGCGCGAACCCTGTCGCACTAATTAGCTTTGAAATCTGGCAGTCTGAGCTAAATGGTGATGAAAATGTCTTATCAAAAACTATGGTGTTAAACGGATTTATAACTGATGTTATTGGAGTTATGCCACAAGGATATTTATTTCCTAATACCTCACAAGTTTGGTTACCACTATCAAACAGTGTATTTAGTACAACGGCGGATCAAAGTGAAAGTTACAATGGGTATGCTCGAGTAAACGCTGATACCACCATTGAAGAGGCTGAGTTGGAATTAGGACAAGCCATTAACCAAGTTTATCAACAGAACGTTGCATTATATAATATGCCAGAGTTAGTAAAGGGCGCGAAGCTTATGTCATTTCAAGCTGCGCAAACTAACGGTCAAGGCGGTATAGTTTTTACTTTTCTAAATGCTATTTCATGGTTAATTTTATTACTTGCTTGTATCAACGTTGGTAACTTATTACTGGCACGTACTATTGAGCGACAAAAAGAAACTGCTATCCGTGCTGCCTTGGGCGCAACTACCTCTCGCTTAGTTAGCCAGTTAATGTGGGAAGGCGTAATCATTTCAACTGTTGGTGGTGTCTTATCATTATTATTGGTTGGCGCTGCTTTGAATTATACCGAAATTGCTTTTCACTCGTGGGTCCCCGGCGGCGGCTCATTTTGGTGGCACTGGGGTATGGATCTACAAACCTTGCTAATGGGTATAGCATTTACGCTTATTACCATTTTATTGTCAGCTTTTTTACCTGCATGGCGCTCAGCTCGACAAGATATTAATACCACTTTAAGAGACGGAACTCGTGGTGCACAAAGTAAAAAAGCAGGGAAAATATCTCGAATATTAGTCACTAGTCAGGTGTTTTTGGTTGCCACCTTAATGTTAATTGGCTCAGTTTCTGCTTATATATCACATAAGTTTATTAATCTTGAGATGGGCGATAATTATACCGATGTAATGTCAGCAAGAATGTTGATACCTGAAAATAAATATTCTGAGCCGGTACAGAAAATAGCATTATTTCAATCGTTAAAAGAAAAAATTGAACAACACCCTCAAGTTGTGGGTGTTGTTGCAAACGATTGGCGCCGCCAATCAACGGTGACTTTAGAAGGAAAGGATTATGCGTCTGAAGAGAGTAAACCTAAAATTGATACCGTTATGGTTATTGGTAGTACTGAAGTAGTAGGCACTCACTTAGTGATAGGTCGACAATTTACTCACCTTGATAAGATAGGCTACCGTAATACGGCTATGATAAGCCAATCAATGGCAAAGCGTTATTGGCCGGGTGAGTCGCCATTAGAAAAAAGTTTTCAGGTGAAAGTTGATGATAAAAATGAAAAGGTTTTTGTTGTTGGCGTCGTTACCGACCGTTTAAATGCCTCTACTATGTTTGGCCGATTAGACAGTGCCGATGAGATTTATTTATCTGGATTACAATTCATGAATAGCTTCCAAATTGTTTATTATCGTGTTGTACCCAATACGAAAAGCGCGGAAGAAATCTTCTACCAGGCACTATTTGATACAGACAGCTCTATTACGATGACTAACTCTGTTCAATTAGCGAGTAAAAATCGGAATTTGATGCGGGATTCAATGAGCTTAATGTCTAATGTCACCTTTGGTACGGGTTTCTTTGCGTTATTGTTAGCTATGGTGGGTATTTATGGCTTAACAGCAAACTCAGTAGCTCAGCGTACACATGAAGTAGGTATCAGGCGCGCTGTTGGTGCTAGTGATAAAAATATTACGCAAATGTTTCTAAAGCAGGGGGCTCGCCAGTTAGTTATAGGTTTAGGTTTAGCAGTAGTGCTTTTTGCCTTAATCTCCTTTGGCTTTCATAAGTTCACGGAAGAATTATTTCCGATATATTTCTATTTCGGTATTGCTGTTACGGTAGTTGTTGGCCTATCAATCATTGTTATGTTGGCAATTTATGCTCCGACCAAACGTGCTGTTGAAATGGAACCGAGTATGGCGCTACGTTACGAGTAATCAAACTGAGCATATTCAAGTTACTTGGGTATAAGGGTAACAAGAAGTAGGCATATTTCCTCTGTTACCCTTTACTAACTTTCTACCTGAAGCCCTTGTTCCTTTACTTATTTTTACTTACAGTAATGAGATAATCTAGGAAGGTATACTTCGGAAATTTAACGACTTATGGTTAAAGATACTTGTGAATAAAAAAATACTTATCGCCGATGATGATATAAATATCATTGCTAGTTTGAAATATGTGTTAGCTGATGAAGGTTATGACATTCTAGCTGTCACTACGCCACAAGCTGCCTTAGAGAGTTTAAAAACTCAAAGTGTTGACTTGATTCTACTGGATATGAACTTTCAGCAAGATACAACATCAGGCGCTGAGGGTGTGCAATTAGTTGAAGCGATAACGGCGCTTGAATTAGCTATTCCTATTATCGTGATGACTGGCTGGGCAACTATAGATATTGCTGTTGAAGCTATGCAAGCTGGCGCCAAAGACTTTATTCAAAAGCCATGGAAAAATGAGCGTATGCTTAGCGCGATTGACAATCAATTAGCGTTAGCAAAGTCCGATAAAAAAGCACAGCGACTAACTCAACAAAACCAACTACTTACCTCTCAATCTCACCCCGGCAACCGAAGTGGCATCATTGCACAATCTCCAGTGATGCAAACATTGTTATCAAGCCTTGATGATTTAGCCAAAAGCGATATGAGCATTTTATTAACCGGTGATAACGGTACCGGAAAAAGTATGCTGGCTGCTTATGTGCATAATGTTTCCTTGAGAGAAAAGCATTCTTTTGTGCCTGTTAATATGGGCGCAATACCTGAATCTCTTTTTGAAAGTGAAATGTTTGGTCATGTAAAAGGGGCTTTTACTGACGCCAAAGAAAGCCGTATTGGTCGTTTTGAAATGGCAGAGCAAGGCACATTGTTTTTAGATGAACTCGCCAATATTCCCTATGCGCAACAAGCTAAGTTATTACGCGTTTTAGAAGAGCAGAAGTTTGAGGCAGTTGGTAGCAGTAAATCATTACATGCTGATGTCCGTATTATTTCTGCAACTAACAGTGACTTATTGGAAGATATTAAAAACAATAGTTTTAGACAAGATTTATATTATCGGTTAAATACTATTGAGCTAAGAGTGCCCTCGTTAAGCGAAAGAATTGAAGACATACCCGCGCTAGCGGCACATTTTCTACAATCGTTCAGTATTAAATACCATAGAGCTTGCCCAACACTTTCAGAGCAAGCTATAACTGCAATGCAGCAATATAACTGGCCGGGAAATATTCGTGAATTGAGCCATATGATGGAACGTGTGCTTTTCACTTGTAAAAAAGACTGTATCGATACGGCAGAGCTGCTGTTAACCGGCGCTAATAATGTCGAAGGAAGTAGCGCAGAGTCTTTAGAAGATCCGACGTTAAGTTTGGACGAAATAGAAAGAAAAACGTTGATAAAGCGGCTTAAATTTCACCGAGGTAATGCCACCGAAACTGCTAAATCTTTAGGTTTAAGCCGAAGTGGCTATTACAGGCGTTTGAGTAAATATGAACTGGATTAAACGCCTTTGGCAATTATTCTTAGAGAAGTCAAAAATTAAGCGAGGCGATAATCAGCATGCGCTTATTTTATTGGTATGTATTCCTTGTTTTATCACCGCAGCCACAGGGCTATTTTTAGCCCAAATATCAGGCTATTTAATTGCATTTATCCTTATTGTTTTATTACTGCTGTGCAGTTTTGTTATGGTGGCGAATAAGCAATATTCGCAATATCAAATTCGTACTTTATCTAACTTAATTGAGTCGATGATTGATGGCGACTATACGCTAAGAGGGCGATTACAAACGAATAAAGCGTTTCAAGAGTTACTTAATTCAGTGAATGTTTTAGCAGGTACTTTGTCACAACATAAAATTGAAGCCAAAGAATCACGATTACTGTTAGAGCGCATCATGGAGCAGATGGATGCCATGGTACTCGCAACGGATGAGCAGGGTTTTGTTGTTATGGCTAATGCATCGGCTAGTAAACTTGTCTTGGGTGAGGCCGACAATATAAGCAATTTTCAAATAAGTAAAATTCAATTAGCGACACTACCTATTGGTGCGGAAATTATTGCTGCCACAGCTGGTATTATTGATTTTAAGGCAGGCGTAATTACCGGTGAGCATTTTTTATCAAAAGAATCTTTTTTAAGTGATGGCAAGCAGCATCAACTTTATACATTAACTAATGCCGAGCGTTTATTAATGGAGAAAGAGCGTAAAGCATGGCAAAGTTTGCTGCGAGTCTTAAGCCATGAAATGAATAATTCGTTAACGCCTATTGTAGCTATTAGCCAATCAATGCAAAAAAAATTACACAGGCAAGATAGTCAGCTAAACAAAGAGTCTTTACTTGAGGGCGTTAATATTATCAATGAAAGGGCTGACTCTTTAAGTCAATTCATTGCCAGTTACAGCCAATTATCTCAGTTACCTCAACCTAATAAGTCTGCATTTAAGTTAGCAGTAATGATTGATAATTTAGCGACACTTTACCCGCAGTGCAAAATCGTTAATGGACTAAAACCAGGATTATTAATTGAAGCGGATAAAAATCAGCTTGAACAGGTACTGATAAATTTGTTCAAAAACTCGGTTGAAGCTATGAGTCATGTGCATGAAAAAATCATTGAGGTAAATTTTTCGAAAGAAGGCAGGTGGCAGTATATTTCAATTAGAGATTATGGCTCAGGTATCGCTAATCTAGATAATGTTTTTGTACCTTTTTATACGACAAAACCTCAAGGTAGTGGTATCGGTTTAGCTCTGTGCAGGCAAATAATGTTTAACCATAATGGTTCGATAAAAATAGCTAATGCTCAAAGCTATCAACAGAATAATCAGGGGGTTGAAGTCGTTTTATCTCTACCTCATTCGCTGGCAAAGTAGCTCACCATTATCAGGGTAAAACTAAGCACTTATGTTATCTATTAAGACATCTTTAATAAATAGTATAAGTGCTAGTGTTTATTCGCATAATTATGACTCGGTAAAAGTTACATTGATTTTATCGGTAGCAGCTACATCAGTAATACTAACGTCACCAATACTTTTTTGTAATTTAGCGGCTGTTTTTGTTGCGCCATTTTTTTCTGCAAAATCAATAATATCATCACCATTACACATAACTTTTAAGGCAACAGTTTTTTCCTGTAAGCGGTAAGACTTCATTGCATATTTCAATTTGAATACTTTATTGCTTTGAGCCGCTTTACATACCTCAACTAATGCAGTGTCAATAAATGATGGAGTAGCGGCTTCACTTGGTAAGCTTAAAGCCAATGCAGGAACAGTTGTAGCTAGTGCGATAAGAGTTGTCTTAATTGTAGTCATGGTATTCTCCAAAGGTTTTAGTTTACGAAACACGATTGTTTCGCTCATACTAATTGTTGTTTTTCTTATTGTGATTAGACTATTACAAGTGCTGTGCCAATCTTTTAATTTATTGTAAGTCGCTGATTTTAAGCTTATTTAGTTATTTCTGTGATTAAGGGGTTTTTAATGACATTATATGTCATACGACAAAATGGTTAAATTAACCATAGATGTGGCTAAATTAACCAGCAGGACTTTTGTTTTTTGTATCGATAAGTATTTATTTGGCTATAGCGTGTATTAATATCGAGATTTTTTATCATTGGGCCAGTTAGCAGGCTTTTCATTAGGTTTTTATATTGCTTTTTTACTAGTCTAAAGGCTAAACTTGCCAGTAAAATGCTGAGTACTTTGTTGTTAGCCTTCTTCCGTGCGTTTTAAATCCTTTCATATTCGAACTTATGGTGTATCCAATATATGTGGTTAGTTGATGAGGTAAATGAGGAGGGGTTATTAAAGCAGGTCATCAATTTTTACTTTACGTGGACGAACTATAACGACCAATTATTCTCTTTATCCCCAATTAAATAATAGGGATACAACTTAAAAATCCATAAATTATCCTCAGTTGCGCTTTAATATTCACCCTTTAAATTTATGGATGAATTAATCAATATTGGACTAATTATGAATAATCTTTTTAGCGTTAAGTGTTTTTATATACTACTTGCAGTGGTTTTATTTTCTAAATCAAGTTTTGCAGGTTTAATTACTATTGATCAAAATGTGCAAGATACTTGGTGGTGGAATGGCATTGCGGAACCCAAGACTACGCAGTTACGTACTAATGATATATCGATAAGTGATCAGCGTATCGGTGTGCAGTTTAATGATTTAAGTGCCTTAGATAATGTAAACATCGTCTCTGCTGAACTGCAAATGTATCGTTATTCAGGTTACTGGGGCAGCGATGCCGATATGACTATTGATGCCTATAGTATTACATCAACTTGGGATGAGTCTTCAATTATTCCTAGTTATGATAGCTACGCTATTGCGAGTACAACCTATGCAGATGCAGAAGCTAAAGGCTGGCAAACATGGGATATTACTGAATTAACTCAAGGTTGGTTGATGGAGGAAGTGATTAATAACGGCGTCATGCTTGCAGGGCTAGGTGATAATTATTTTCAGAGATTTTATAGTAGTGAACAATTAGGTTTTGGACCTAGGTTAGTCGTTAAAACGGTTGATGTGTCGGAGCCTAGTGTATTATTTTCGTTTTTATTTATGGTCATGTTAGTTCGAAAAATAATGATAGCGAGACCAAGGGGAAGTTTAAAATTTAGTTAACACAAAGTATTCATTTCGCTCAACCGAGTAGGTGGTAATACTCGGTTTATTGACTAACTTGATTCATTTTTATGGTTAACGCTTAATGTCTTAGTTATTGTTGAGCGAGAAAATCGACGTTTATTTGGTAATCTATATGGTTATTATCGCTTCACTTACCACAAATTTTTCTTCGTAACAGCATAGTCAACTTGGCAGCGAGTTATTATTTAAGATGGCAATAATAACTCGCTGGTGGCTTTATAAAATGGTCAGCAGTTTTTCATGGTGAATTTTGGGGACGTTGATTTTTCTTCTTCATTCACCATTGAACCAGTCAAAGCTTGTAAGGCATAAGTTTGTTATTACAATCATGTATGGCTAAGGGGAAGCTCAATGTTAATCCGTAAGCCTCCTAAACGAGAATGCTCGGCATTAATATTACCGTTATGCTCTTCAATTAAACTTTTACAGATAGCTAAACCTAATCCAGAGCCACCAGTTTCTCTACTACGTGAGCTTTCGACGCGATAAAGCCGTTCAAAAATATTGGTTAAATCCTGATCGGAAACCCCAGGAGCGCTATCCTCTATTGTTAAATAAAGCCTATTATTTTCCGATTTGGCTGACAATTTAACTTGCCCAGGCTTACTGGTATATTTAATGCTGTTGGCCAGTAAGTTAGTGAATACTTGTTTGACTCTGTCTCTGTCAAAGTTAACCATTAATTGGCTAGGAAGATCTTTGTAAATTTCAAATGATAACTTATTTTTATTAACAAATTGCCCTAACTCTTTTTCCCAAAAGCTTAACGTTTCATTGAGCTCAAACGGTGCCATATTAAGTTGCAAGGCACCTACATCTGACTGAGCAAGTTGGTGGATGTCGTCGATAAGGCGTTGGATATCATCTAGTTTATTATCAAGAGCTTCATAGGTAACTTGCACGTCCTCCTCTAAATTGTCTTTTAATGATTCCACTTGCAGCTTTAAAACGGTGAGCGGGGTGCTCATTTCGTGTGAAACATCGGCAAGTAGTTGGTTTTTTTTATTTAACAGCTCATCCATTAGCTGGTGTTCTTTTAGTGCCAATTGCTTTCGTTGTACTTGTAAATAAGAAAAACCGATTAAAATTGCGACAATGAATAGGGTTGATACGATAACTATGATTAAACGTTGTTCTAAAATAATATTGTCTAATTGCTTTAAGTTGTCATCAAAAATATGAGCCGATTGTATTCTAGACTGTTTAACAAAATTATTTTTTGATTGTCGCTCTTTATCTATTAGTTTAAAAGCTGATTTTGCCACCGAAATTGGCTGTTCGGCCATCACTCCTTGAATCAATAATACTTCTTTTTTAATTGGCTTCTTATTGGGGTACATACTCTCTACAGTCAACAAGGTTTGATAGCTTTTCTCTAGTTCTCCAATTTTAAAGTAAGAAATACTGAGTAATTCATAGGTGGCCTGAATATAGGATATATTTTGACTGTTTTTTACCTCTTTTAACCCAGACTCTAAAAATGAAATACTTGATGGCCAGTTTTGCTGAAGTTGCGCTACTTTTGCCGATAAATAATAAAACTTTAACTTGGCATCTTTAAGTTCAGTGTGTTTTTGTGAAAATTGCTCTAATTCAGCTAAGTGTTGCCAAGCCAACTCAATATCAATTAAGGCAGTGCTGTAATGGATGGCATTTAGTATAGAATTGTAGATACTGATTATATCGTTTTTCTCGGTGAATGACTGGTAAGCCAGTTTGTTGTACTCATAGGCTTTATCATAAATTAATGCACGAAAAGAAAGGGTAGCCGCTTGGTTGTAAATTATCTGCTTTAAGGCAGGGGAAAGGTTTTTATTTTTAGCAATACTAAATGCCTCATCAAACAATTCAAGGCTTTTAGATATGCCATGCGCTTCACTTTGTAAACATTTAGCGTAATAGGCAATAGATTTTGCTATTAAGCTCGGCTGCTCTAATTCACGCGAAAATACTAAGGCTTGTTTACGATCTGTGCAGTCAGTCGTATTGTAGTGATCAATATTAGCTATTACTCTAGCCCGCTCAATGAGTAAATTAACTAACAGACTAGATGGCGCTAGTTGATGATGGCTGTAGATATTAATTGCTTCGGTAAAGGCACTTAAAGCATCATTGATTTTACGTTGATTCACTAAATTGGTGCCAAGAAGCAGACCATATTCAGCTTGCTGAGTTGGACTGTAGTGCTTTAGCTGCTTGTTCACCGCCATCAATAACGTGAGCTTTTTAAGATTATCTCGCTCTAAATTAACTTCATGTTTTAGTTCATCAAAGGATTGGGCGATAGTTAAAGGGCTTAAAGTTATTACTAATAATATTAATATTTTTAAAATATGCAATGGTGCTTCCCCTTGTTACGTGAAGAATAATTTAGTTGTGTACCTTTATCACTACCAAGCTAACGATATTACTGACAAATACCCGTTACCATTCAAAGTGCTCGATTTCAGTGGGAATTAAAATGCCTTTAGGCAAGGATAATAATTCCAACATAGTTACTCTATGTTTTGATTATTTACCACGGCATAAAGTCATTTTGAACCCATCATAGAAGCGTTTGAGCAATATCACTTATTCGTTGCAGTGACTTAAAGGACGCTATATGGAGGTAGCTTATTAGAGAATGCAGGAGCTATTCTCCAGAATAACCATTCCTTCATCACTGCGCCTTGAATTGAAATCGCTCAACCGCTCAACCGCTCAAAAAGTATACCTTCATTTTATTTCAGATAATATTCATGTAGTTTAAATGCACACAATATATCCTCATTGTTCACCTATCCTTATCTCTGATGAGAAATGATGGGCTTTAGTCAGCATTGACTACAACACTCCTTACATGAAATATTGAGTATTAGCTGATTTTAATTACGCTTTAGGTTACAGGTAAAGTACAACAATTTTTTTTCTAAATTAGTCGAGAGTTTATTTTATCAAGGTAAGCTATTGACGTTTTAATTACTCTTTCAGGTTTGAGGATATTTATAATATGAAGACTCTTTTTGATAACAAAACAGATAAAAGTGAAGCTGTCTTAAGTGCTATCGGCCATATGCCAACCAAAAGTCTTCCAGTGTTGATGGATAGCGAATTTTCTTTAAGTTTAACCGATAGTGAACTGATGCGTATTGCTGTTCTGTTGGCCCAAAAGAGCTATGAAGAAGGGGGGTGTCCTATTGGTGCGGTTATTATTGATAACACTACCAGAAAAATTGTTGGCAAGGGGCACAATACGCTAGTTCAAGAAGATCATCCTTATAATCATGGTGAAACTTCAGCTATTAGAGACGCCGGCAGAATAGATTTCAGCCAAACCACAATATTTACCACGCTTAGCCCGTGTGATGTATGTATGACCTTAATTTATATGCGCGGTTTTAATCGTGTTGTTGTTGGCGATATCACTAATGCTGCCGGTAATGAAGCACTTTTACGAGATAAGGGTATTGATGTTGATATATTAGAAGATCAACAAGGTATAGAGCTGTATCGCCAATTTCGAAGTGAAAAGCCGGAACAAGATTTAGAAGATTGGCTGGGACTAAGTGCGCTGAATAAAAACTAGCAAGGCAGTTCCATCACTACTTTTAATCCCCCAAGGTAAGAGTGTTGAGCATAGATTTTTCCGTTATGCTCCTCAATCAAACTTTTGCAAATTGCTAGCCCTAAACCTGAACCACCAGTCTCTCTGTTACGAGAACTTTCAACTCTATATAAACGTTCAAAAATGGCGTCTAAGTCTTTATCTAAAACACTAGGAGCACTGTCTTCAATTGATAAATAAAGGATATTATTTTTTGTCGTAGCTAATAATTTAACTTGTCCGGGTTTATCGGTGTATTTAATGCTGTTAGTAAGTAAGTTAATAAATATTTGCTTAATTCTATCCCGATCAAAGTTTACTATGAACTTGTTGGGGAGGTCTCTAATAATTTCAAAATTGAGTTTGTTTTTATTAACAAATAGCGTTAATTCCTTCTCCCAAAAATCCAGTGTGTTATTAAGCTCGAAAGGCTGAAGATTAAGTTGTAAGGCTCCAATATCGGATTGAGTAAGTTGACTAATATCATCAATTAAATGTTCTATATCGGTAATTTTATTCTCAAGAGAATTATAAGTAGCGTGTACATCATCTTCCAAATCATCTTTTAACGACTCGACTTGTAACTTCAGTACCGTCAGGGGCGTACTAAGTTCATGCGACACATCGGCGAGTAATTGGTTCTTTTTATCTATTAAATCTTCCATCATACTTGCTCGCTCAATGGCAATTTTATGGCTATTTGCAACTTGTTGTTTCTTCATTGCTCGTTTAAGTATTATTTTTAAAACTAAGCTGAGTAATATTATTACAAATATAACAACAATGACTTTAAACCACCACGTTTGATAGGGCGTAGGTAATACACGAATTTCAAGTTTTAGTGTTTTATCACTCCAACTACCCGAACGGTTTTTTGCATTTATAGATAGCGTATATTGACCTGGTGGTAACGCGGTATAAGAAGCCTTTCTATTTTAATAATGTGACCATTTTAAAATAAGGTTGACACTTTTCCATCAGTAAATCGGAGAGTGTTATGAAATTAACGACTAAGCTTACTCAAACACCGCGCTCAGATACCTTAAAATTTGGCGCTATTTTATCAACAATTTATTTGAGATAAATCATGGACAAAGTAGCGCCTTGGCAAGAACATCCTAACTATGATGACGTTATTGAAGAAGTTTTACACAATAGTTTTGATGAAGATTTAATGAGTGTAGCTTTATTAAAGACTAAAACTGAATCACAAGCTGAAGCTCTATATGTAATATTAAAATTGAAGCAGAGTTCATATTAATGTGAGCTTTAGAGGATTTCCAATGATTGTAGAGACAAAAAAACTGGCTTTTGCTGGTTTTTTTGTGCCTAAAATATCAAGCGAACTTACTACTATTTGTAATAGCTGATATTATTTAGCTGAGTTAAAATATATCTCAAATTTAGCACGTTACTTTAAATGCCCCATCCTCTATTGCCCTAATAAGTTAAAAATAATCCTATGAACGCAAACTCCCTAATAATTCTCGATTTTGAAACAACCGGTCTTTCGCCTGATAATGGTGATAGAGCAATAGAAATTGGTGCGGTAAAGCTTGAAAATGGTGTCGTAACTGAGCGCTTTCAAGAACTGATGTATCCAGGGCGACCTGTCAGTCATTTTATTGCCGATTACACTGGCATCACCAATGAAATGTTAAGTACCGCAGCACCATGCCATGAAGTGATGGCGCGTTTTGCCGACTTTATTCAAGGGCAAAACTTGGTTGCTCATAATGCCTCATTTGATAAGCGCTTTTTAGACAGTGAGCTAAAGCGTATATCGTCAGGTTATGATGGTCAGTTTTCCTGTTCGTTATTGCTATCTCGTCGTTTGTATCAAACGGCACCTAACCATAAGTTAGGCACATTAATAAACTACAAAGGCATAGCTTCAAAGGGCAGTTTCCATAGAGCATTATACGATTCTGAAATGACAGCAAAACTTTGGTTAGCTATGTTAGAAGATATCCAAGAAAAGGCGGGTATTGATGAAGTGCCATTTTCATTAATTCAAAAATTGACTAAAACCACAAAAGCTAAGGTAGATGTGCTCTTAGCTAACTACGGATGAATATCCGCAACCTCATCGACCAAACGTAAATGTGCTGAACAGTTTACAGCACTTTACCCTTCATGCTGATTTGGCTGGTGAAGTATTCTTTCAAAAAATTAAGTAGTAACCTGAGCTTTTTAGAGTTAGCAGTGCCCGGCGGGAAAACGCCATAAACATTGATATCGTTAAAGACATAATCATCAAGCACGGTTTCTAAGCTACCATCCTTAATTTTTGGCCAAGCATCGTAAGTAGGGATGCGTGCTAAACCATGCCCAGCTTCAACAAATGCGGTACGTGCCGCGGCATTATTAGTACTAATACTTCCTTTGGTGGCAATGCTAAAAGATCGACTACCTTTCTTTAACGTTAATACCCCTGAAGTCAATTTATAGATCACCCATTGGTGTTCAGCTAAATCAGCAGGTTTAGTTGGCCGTCCATATTGAGTAAAATATTCAGGCGCCCCACAAAGACAAGTGGTTAGCGTCGCTAGTTTACTTGCTTGCAAACCTGAGTCAGGCAATGGTGCTCCGCGGATCGCTAAATCGATGCCTTCTTTCATGATATTGACAACTTCATCAGTCAACATGACATCGAGCTCAATTTTAGGATAGATCTTTTTAAACTCATTAAGGGCAGGCACCACAGTCTGCAATCCAACATTTACCGGACAGGTAATTTTAAGTAATCCGACGGGTTCACTTTTGAAGTTTTCAATTTGTTGATTGGCAGCACTGGCTTGCTCGGCAATAACGCGACAGCGCTCATAATAGGCTTGACCAGCTTCGGTGAGGCTAATTGAGCGAGTAGATCGATTAAGCAACTTTACCTCGAGTTGCGCTTCAAGTTTTTTCAGATGATAACTAACGACTGCTCGCGATAGTCCTAAATGTTTTGCTGCAGCGCTTAAGCTGCCTTGTTCGATGACTTGTGCAAAAACGACCATACTCTTGAGTCGCTCAAATGAAACATTCATACGCTATACCTAGTAATAGAAATATATGTCCAAGATACAATTGTATCAATTATTGATACAATGTTGTCAGTTTTATCTGCATTGTTCACCTAAGGGCTTAGGCATATACTAGCTTTATTGAAAACGAGCACACACTTACTTCTAAACAGTTAAATAAATGGATGAATGATAATGACTAAAAAAATATTGATGGTACTAACCTCACACGATGAACTTGGTAACACCGGTCAAAAAACTGGTTTTTGGGTTGAAGAGTTTGCCGCCCCTTATTACGCATTCATCGATGCAGGTGTTGAAGTAACATTAGCCACACCTAAAGGCGGACAAGCGCCTATTGACCCAACAAGTACACTTGAAGACTTCCAAACTGCGGCGACGACACGTTATGACGGTGATGCCACAGCACAAGCTAAAATTGCTACTACAGTACTGTTATCTTCACTTAACGAAAGTGACTTTGATGGTGTGTTCTATCCGGGTGGCCATGGTCCATTATGGGATCTTACTGATAATACCGACTCAATCACTTTGATTGAAAGCTTTCTTCAAGCAGGTAAGGCCGTTGCGACAGTTTGTCATGCTAGCGCCGCTTTATTAAATGTAAAACAAGCCTCTGGTGATTTTGCGATTAAAGGCAAAGCGGTAACTGGTTTTACTAACAGCGAAGAAGAAGCAGTTCAATTAACAGAAGTTGTACCTTTTTTACTTGAAGACGAACTTATTAAACGTGGCGGAGAATACCAAAAAGCAGAAGATTGGCATGCATTTGCAGTTCAAGACGGTCTTATTATTACTGGTCAAAACCCAGCAAGTTCAGCATTAGCTGCAGAAAAACTACTGGCTCAGCTTTCAGCATAACTCACTACTTAATAATTATTTTCTTGAGACAATTTTAGGATAAAACAATGTTAAATTTTAGTTTTCAAAACCCAACCCGTATTCATTTTGGTGAAGGACAAATTGAAGTCATCGCCCAAGAGGTCCCTGAAAATGCCAGAGTATTAATGGTTTATGGTGGCGGTTCAATTAAAAGTAATGGTGTTTATCAGCAAGTAATTGCTGCCCTTGGTGAACATACTTTTTTCGAATTTTCAGGTATTGAGCCAAACCCTACCTATGACACCTTGATGAAAGCGCAAGAAATAATTAAACGCGAAAATATTGATTATTTGCTCGCCGTTGGCGGTGGCTCTGTTGTTGATGGCGCTAAATTTATTGCAGCAGCGGCGTTTTATAATGGTAATGGCGAAGGTGATAGTAATGATCCTTGGGATATTCTTGCTAAACAACAAGCGGTAACCAAAGCATTGCCGATTGGTGCGATATTAACTTTACCAGCGACCGGCTCTGAAAGTAATGGCAATTCAGTGGTAACACGCGACGGTAATAAATTACCTTTCTCTAGTCCTTTGGTTCGTCCACTTTTTGCTGTGTTAGACCCAACAGTGACTTTGTCACTATCAGATCGTCAAATCAGCAATGGCGTAGTTGATGCTTTTGTTCACACCATTGAGCAGTATTTAACCTACAGCGTTAATGGCAAAGTACAGGACAGATTTAGCGAAGGTTTATTACAAACCTTAATTGAAGAAGGGCCAAAAGCGTTATTGCCAGAAACGAAAGAAAACTTAGACGTTAGAGCTAATATTATGTGGTCGGCAACCATGGCATTAAATGGTCTTATTGGCGCTGGTGTGCCACAAGATTGGTCAACCCATATGATTGGACATGAACTTACCGGTGCTTTTGGTATTGATCACGCTCGTACTTTATCTATTGTATTACCTGCGGTAATGAAAGTTCGTAAAGAGCAAAAACGTGAAAAGTTACTACAGTACGCGACACGCGTTTGGCAGATAACCGAAGGTGATGATAACGCACGTATTGATAAGGCTATTCGTTTAACAGAAGCATTTTTCGAAACAATGCAGGTACCAACACGCTTATCTGAAGTAGATCTTGGTAGCAAAGATATCGATTTATTGATTGAA
>Ga0209396_1000490_pt1 | contig 46558 bp, 33 predicted proteins | sample GOMGulsemesocosm_6_FD_184638 | JGI IMG/M metagenome (GOLD analysis project Ga0209396, IMG submission 184638) | Methane-oxidizing microbial communities from mesocosms in the Gulf of Mexico - GOM8C Gulf of Mexico (SPAdes) (version 2) | ecosystem: Environmental > Aquatic > Marine > Cold seeps...
TGAAAAACAAAGTAATACTGCGATACCAATTACAATATCTTCTATCAGTTTTGTCATCGCCTCTAATCGTACCAGCCATTCAACATCAAGTTTCCCCTGATCGACCTCACGTTCTTGCTCTAATTTCGTTAATAACTCTTTTGCTGCTTGGGTTTTACTCGCCCGTTTAGTCGGCGTTACCAACACGGTTGCGGGTAAAGGGTTGGTTGATAAATAATCAAGTGCTTGGCCAAAACCGGATAAAACTTTAAATTCATTTAATGCTTGCTCAGCAGAAATATATTCTACTTGTGCAACTTCAGGATATAAACGAATGCGTTGAACAAGATTTTCTGCCGCTTTATCATTAACCGAAAATTTTAGAAACAAACTAATTTCAGAGGCTGAGCCCCATTGTTCAGATACCGATTTGGCATTTTTTACCAATAAATGTAAAGTCGCGGGCAGTGTTAGGCTAATGCCTAAAACCAATACTGTCATAATTGAAGTAAACGGCGTGCGCCATAAATCACCTAAACTACCAATACCTTGTTGTAAGTGTCGTATTAAACGAGATGATATTTTTGCAAATAAATTAGGTTTGTCTCGTTGATTATCACTTAGCTTAATCATGATTTTCACCTTGAACCTGCAAACCTTCAATTAAGCCATCATTAATCATCGAACCTTGCTTTAAGGTTAACGTTCGATACTTTAAGCGTGCAATTAGCCCTAGGTCGTGAGTAGCAATCAATACGGTAATACCAATATCATTAAACTCTTCAAATAATCGAATAATATCGAGTGATAACTTAGGATCTAAATTACCAGTAGGTTCATCAGCCAAAAGAATTGGCGGTTTATTAACTACGGCACGAGCAATACCTACTCGTTGCTGTTCACCACCAGAAAGCATGTTAGGGTAACAGCGAGCTTTACTGGTTAAATGCACTTTATCAAGAGCTGCATCAACACGTTTACGTATTTCTTTTTGGCTATATCCTTCTATGATCAATGGTAAAGCGACATTATCAAATACAGTGCGATCCATAAGTAAATTATGATTTTGAAAAATCATCCCAATACCGCGTCGAATATAGGGTACTTGTGAATAGTTCACAGTTGCCAAGTCAACTCCATTTATCAGAACATTACCTTGACTTGGTTTTTCCATCAAACTCATTAATTTTAATAACGTACTTTTTCCCGCACCAGAATGACCTGTTAAAAAAGCCATTTCGCCTGCAGCTAAGCTGAAGTTGACTTTATTAAGCGCTAAATAGCCACCAGGATAAGTTTTATTGACGTTATTAAATCGGATCATTAATTATTCTTCTTTATCATCTACATCATGAGAAAATAAAGCATCGATAAAATCATCACTATGAAAAGGTCTCAGATCATCAATTCCTTCGCCAACACCTAAGTAACGTACGGGAATGTTGTGCTTATCTGCAATGGCAAAAACAACACCACCTTTGGCTGTACCGTCTAACTTAGTTAATGTTAAACCAGTTAAACCAACAGCTTCATCAAATAACTTAGTTTGGCTTAAAGCATTTTGCCCGGTGCCAGCATCAAGGGTTAACATCACTTCATGTGGCGCATTAACGTCAAGCTTCTTCATTACTCGAACTACTTTTTTCAACTCTTCCATTAAATGGGCCTTATTTTGCAAGCGACCTGCAGTATCAGCAATTATTACATCAATATTACGTGCTTTAGCCGCACTAATGGCATCAAAGATAACTGAAGCACTATCCGCACCTGTATGTTGAGCAATAACCGGAATGTCATTACGCTCACCCCATACTTGCAATTGTTCTACTGCAGCAGCACGGAATGTATCACCCGCAGCTAGCATGACGGATTTACCTTCTGCTTGAAACTGCTTAGCGAGTTTACCAATGGTTGTGGTTTTACCTACACCATTCACGCCTACCATTAACATCACAAATGGTCCGTCATTTTGAGGCAACTCTAACGGTTGACTGACAGGTTCAATTATTTTTTTCAATTCAACCTTTAATAAATCATATAAGGCTTCGGCATCTTTTAATTGTCGACGAGATGCTGACTCAGTCAGTGAATCAATAATTTTAGTTGTTGTTTCTACACCAACATCGGCTAGTAATAAGTGGGTTTCTAACTCTTCAAAAAGTTCATCATCTATTTTTTTACCACGAAATAGATCAAAAATTCCGCCACCGAGGTTTTGACGCGTTTTTGTTAAACCTTGTTTTAGGCGAGCAAAAAAACCAAGTTTTTTTTCTGGTTCAACTTCTTTAGTGGGCTCTGGCTCTGGCTCTGGCTCTGGCTCTGGCTCTGGCTCTGGCTCTGGCAAGGAAGTTTCGGCTACAACTTCAGTGTTTGCAACATTCTCAGCAGCTAAGCTTGCAGTTAATTCATTGCTCTGCTCTTCTGCTGGTAATGAATCGACTGAGCTCTGCTCTGATTCTACTTGCTCAGGCGTTTCTGCTTCAGTAACTTCTTCTTTCTGGCTGCCTAAACCTAACCAAGAAAACATACCTTTCTTTTTTGACATACGAATATTTCTTTCTCTGTGCTGCTAATTACGATAATAGTTATAGTAATAACACGTTAAACAAGGATAAAATCGCAGCTATAATAGCACCTAAAAACGATACAAAAAACCAAAGCTGGCGAAGTAATGAACAAACAAAGAAAACAACCCAATAAAATTACATCAAAAGGCAATATTCGTATTATCGCGGGTCGCCATCGCGGTCGAAAATTACCGGTAATAATGGCGGAAGGTTTGCGACCAACAACAGATAGAATTAAAGAGACAGTTTTTAACTGGTTGATGCCTTACATGCCAGGTAGTCGTTGTTTAGACTGTTTTGCTGGTGCAGGTAGTTTAGGTTTTGAAGCACAATCTCGTGGTGCAGAACAGGTAACCTTAATTGAGCTAGACAAACAAGCCGCGAAACAATTATCCAGTAATAAAAGCTTACTAAAAGCTGACAATGTTAGCATTGAAAATAGTGATACTTTGCAATATTTACAAAATAACAATCCTCAACCTTTTGATATCGTTTTTATCGATCCGCCTTTTCGTAAAAATTTCATTGAGAAGACAACTGTATTATTAAACCAAGGTTGGTTAGCCGAGGAAGCATTAGTTTATCTTGAGATGGAAAGTGAGGTCAGTTGCGCTGACATGCCTGATAATTGGACTTTATTAAAAGAGAAGGTTGCCGGACAAGTGGCTTATCGTTTATATCAATTAAAATAAGGAGCATTGTTTATCACAATACTCCTTTGATATAACCGCTTACTTTTTTGGTTTTAATTTTAAATCATGGAAATCAAAACTAAAATCCGTTGCTCTTGATACTGCTTTCATCGTGACATAGTTAATTGATGCATCTGAATTTAAATTGAAGTTCACGAAAGCATCAGCTTCTAACGTACGATCATCCCAACGTACGATAAAGGTATTATGTTGATAATGTTCTAATGTCCCTTTCAGTTCTGCCGTTTTGCTAAACTGCATTTTAAGTTGATTATCAGAATGAGTAATATGAATATCACCGTACCAATCATCTTGATATATTTGAGCATAATCCATTAACATCAGAGACGGCTTTGAATTTTTATCAATATTTCCAAACGTTTTAGCTAAACGTGCTTTTTCACCTAAAGCTCGCTTGTCTTTAATTGCCTTATAATGTGCAACCCAATCAGTATCGCTAATATTTAAATAGTTATGTAAAATATCATTAGCAATAGCATTAAACGCATAACCTGATTGTTGATTGGTTAAAATCACTAATGCTAGGTTTTCTTCAGGCACCATAACAACTTTTGAAATCATACCTAAAATTCCACCCGTATGTTGCACAAGCTTAACACCATGATAATCTTTCAAATCCCAGCCTAACCCGTAAGCTGCAAAATGCGTTTTATCATTTTTTGCTGCGCTTTTTGATACCGACTTTATTGTATGGGCTTGCCACATTTTCTGATTTTGTTTTTCACTAAACAATTGTTTACTTTTATTGTTTAATTGGTAACCACCACGATTTAATTGAGCTTTAAGCCATAAGGACATATCATTTACGGAAGAAGCGACTGCCGCGGCTGAATGAAATTTTTCAATAAAGTTACCACCAACAACATTGATTTTACCTTTTAATGGTACATGCGCCCTGGCTACATTCTTATTATTTGATTCAATTAAAGAGAACTTCGCTTTGGTGGTATTCATGCCTAGAGGTTTAAAAATATTATCTCTAATATTTTCTTCCCACGACTTGCCCGAAATTCTAGCAATGACTTCACCCGCTAAAATATACATTAAATTATCATAAGCATATTCACTGCGAAAACTCGACACTTCAGGTAAATACTTAATACCTTTTATAATGTCATCTATAGTATGCGTAGTTTCTGGCCAGATCATCAGATCACCGGCACCTAATCCTAAGCCGCTATTATGTGAGAGCAAATCGGTGATCGTGAATTCTCGGGTAACATACGCATCAGGCATTTGAAATTCAGGAATAATATCAATGACTTTAGTTTTCCAAGAGAGTTTTCCTTGATCAACCAATTGAGCAATTAATGCTGCTGTCATTGCTTTGGTATTTGAGGCAATGCCAAATAAAGTATCGCCATTGACTTTAGCTGGCTTACCATACTCAATAACACCAAAACCTTTACTCATGACCACTTTATTGTTTTTAACAATGGCAACCGCAACACCCGGTACTTGAAAGGTTTCCATGGCTTTAACAATAGCTTTTTCAACCGCATCATTTTTTTCTTCTAAGCTACTAGCAAAAACTGAGGCTGTACTAGAAAGAAAAAATATCGCTATAACGGAAAAACATTTTGATATTCTCATTGTTATTCTCTTCTAATTTTAATGAATAATTATTTTGGACATGTGGCTACTCTACCGACAAATGATAGATAAGCCCATTAATTTAAGATAATTCGTATGTAATTTATGATAAACCTTAAACGACAGAATAAAATACAACTTTTAGCGGAGATATAAAAAGGTGTTAACAGATTTCAATACCTAAGTTTGACAGCCCTTGCTCTAAAGCTATTGTTTTCAAATGATGACAAGTCTTACTATTCTCTGAAGCGGTTTGCAGGAAATCAAACAGTTCGTTTTGCATTTCTTTTTCCCATTGCATTAATGGATGCTGAGCAACTTCTTCAATACTAATTTCTGCTTTGTCGCTATCTTCTTGTTCATCTAACGCTTGTGCTAGATTGAGCTCAACATAAAAATTAACACTGTTTTCAGACAATCTTGATATATTGCTAAAACCTTCTCCTTCATTATCTTGCATCGCTTGCAATAACGACATCAGCGCCATAGCAGCATCAAGCGCTGGGTAAACACCAAAAAAATTAAATGCTTCAGGATCTGGGATTTGCTCTTCAAGCTTTAATAACTGCGCATCGTAGTTAATTTTAACTTTTTGGCTCTTATCTAAACGTTGCCATATAAGGTTAAGCTGATTACGTAAAACAGCGAAATCACCAAATTCAGCACTTTCAGCGAACATTTGATAATTAGGTAGCATGCGTTCAAGTAAGGCACAACAAAAAGCTATTTGTTGCCATTGACTCAATTTTTTAAAGGGAAGATGAATAGCCAAGTGTAGTCCAATAAGTAGTTGAAAAAGCAATTATCAGTATAAATGAAACTCTATACTCATGGTACTAGGGACTATTGATTTTTTGCTAATTGCTTTTGTGCATACTCAAAGCGCAAACGATACTCAGTCAGTTTTTCTTCTAGTTCTGACACTTGTTGTTCAAGCTGGCCGGTGAGTTCAGTATTTTCATCTCTAAGGTATTTTATCGTTTCACGCGCTTTATTATATTCAACTTCTTGTTTATCTTTATTGACTTCAAAACGACTTTGAACATGCTCAGCACGCGCTTTTGCGTCACTAACTTCTTGCTGTAGCTGATTTTCAACTATTTGTTGCTGCTTTTCAGCTTGCTGTGCTTGCTCCAGAGACGTAGCAGTATCGTCATAGTTTTGCTGTAGTTTAATTAATGCTTCCGCTGATGCGGCTTGACGCTCTTCAGAGGCAAACATACGTTTATTTAATTTTGCTAATTGTTCTTCCGTTTGCTTTTGCTGGTCATCACTTGCTTGCTGTTGTTTAGTAAAACTTTGTTGTTCTTGATGCAACTGTTCACTTTTTTGGCTAATGGTTTGCTCATTTTCTTGCTGCTGTTGCTGTAAGTTATTAATATCTTTTTGTAATGCCTCAATGGTACTTTGTGAATCACTCGTTAATTTTTCGGCTGCAATAATTTGATTGGTCAAAGACTCTTGTTGCTGTTCAGCCAATAATTGTTGATTTTCAATTTGAGCTAAGGTGCTTTTTTGTTCCGTATGAGCAATATCTCGCTCATTGGTTAATTGCTCTATTTGCGTTAAAGCATTTAAATGCTGCTGCTGATCTTCTGCAATTTTTTGCTGGGCATTTTTCAGCAACGTTTCATTATCATTGATTTGCTCAATTAAACCGCTTTGCGTTTGTTCTGCCAGGCTTTGTTGTTCATCTACTTGAGTTAATAGGCGTTGTTGCTCAGTTTCTGCATGTTTTTGAGCGATTGTAAGTTGCTCTATTAGATTATCTTTATCAACTAATTGCTGTTGCTCATCAGCTATTTGCTCTTTGCCACTTTGTCTTGATTGTTCACTATCGGCCAACTGAGAGGTTAACGTATTATATTTTTCCTCCGCAAGGTGTTGCTGTTCATTGAGCTTTTCCAATAAGGCTTGATGCTCAACTTTAACTTGATCTCGCTCTTTTATTAATTGCTCATTTACTTTTTGGTTATCAAGTAACTGCTGTTGTTCAGATTCAATTTGCTGTTGTGCAGTTTGTTTTTCTTGCTCACTTACCGACAATTGCCTATACAAATCAGACTGAGCTTGCTCTGCTTTGCTTTGCTGTTCATTGAGTTGTGTTACTAAACGTTGTTGTTCACTTGTAAGCTGTTCACGTTCTTGATTATGCTCTGTAATACATTTCTGATGTAACTCTTTTTCTGTTTGTTGTTTTTTTGTTAACGCTGAAATCTCATCATGAAGCTGCTTAACTTGCTCTTGATTAGCATTTGAGTTTTCATTTGCTGAAGATAGATTTTGTCTATTATCTGCTTTAACGATATCTAACTCGGCAGTAACTTTATTAATTTGATCGTTTAACTCGGCAAGTTGCTGATTTTGCACATCCAATGTTGCCGTTTTGGCTTGTTCACTTTTTTGATAATTTTGATTGCTATGCTCAAGCTGCAAAATATTGTCACTTAGCTCGCTCAGTTCTTGAATTGATTTATCTAGTTGGATTTGTTGTGCTTGATCATGTTGTTGAACTTTATCCAATTGCTCTTTTAATTTAGAGTTTTCATTGAGTTTTTCTTGCAAAACAACTTCAGTATCGCTTAACTTTGCATTTTTCAGCTCTGTGGTATTGGCAATAGTTTGCTGGTATTGACTAATTTGCTCTGCTAATTCTGATTTTTCACTTTCAAAGCTCGCTTGCTGTTTAGCTAAATTTTCTTTATTTTCAGCCAACTGCACAATCAAAGCCTGTAGCTGAACATGCAATTTTTGGTATTGTGGATGTTGCTCTAAAGCTTCACTAGATAATGACTCTGCTGCTTGCTGATCCAAAACAAAACTTGTCACTCGCTCTTCTATTTGTATATAGATATCACCAGCAAGTCCTTGAATTTTTTCGTCTAAATCACTGGGAAGCTTTTTCTGCTCAGCCATAACACCCTCTAATATTAATAGGCAATTAAGTTAACCTAACACAGCTTTACTTAACTGTTAACTTACAGTCGATATCTTATATACACACCGACGATCTCCTGATAATAAATACTCACAACGTTCGACATGATATGAGTCTCCAAAGCACTGTTGAAAAATAGTCAATTCAGAACGGCAAAAATTCTGACATTTCTGTGCCGCACTACAAATAGGGCAATGATTCTCTATTAATAGATATTCATTGTCGCTCACTTTTTCTGTGCTTGCCATATAACCTTCTTGGCAACGTAATTCAGCAAGTTTTTCAACTTTATCAGCAAGTTCATTTATATATTCTAGTTCATTACTGTATTGCTGCTGTATTTTTTCTTCTCTGGCACTGATCAACTTTTCCAACCCTTGCTCACCAAAAATACTTTGTACAGAATCAATAAGGTGTAAGGTTAAATCTGCATGACGGTCTGGAAATTTTGTCTGTGCTTTTTCAGTCAGTTGCCACATTTGCTTAGGACGGCCAACATTAGCTTTTTGTAAGAAGTTACTGACTAAAAGTTTTTCTTCTAACCTTAATAAATGCTGCCGTGCGCCCATACTGGTCATATCAAGCTCTTTAGCCAACTCACCTGACGTCATCGGCCCTTGCTGTTTTAATCGAGCAATAATGGCATCACTGTTTTTTGTTTTATCCATATAAATTTATTTAAAGATTATTATTCATTTATTAAGTTTTTACTTTATTAATAAGTAAAAGGCAATAAAAAGGGACCATATAGGTCCCTAGATTATCATATTATTGTTTTATGATTACTTTTCTTCAGCTGTTACCGGGCGAAATTGAATACCCGCTACTTTTATTTCATTTTCGCTTTGATTACGTAATTGAGCTAAGCGGTTTACTTGGCCAATTGAACCTAGCATGGCATGAATAGGGATAAACAAGCCGCGTTTGTGGAAATCTAAAACTTTATCATCAGATAAGTTTTGAAGTTTTTTCTCATCAATGCCGTATAAACCCACTAATTTTTTATTGTCGTTATTGCTGTAACCAACTTGAAGTTCAAGCTCTAACAATAAGTCATTATCAACAAGTTCTTTAATAAATTGTTCGTTAGCTACTTCATTATCATATAAACGACCTAATGATTCTTGAATACCTTTTAAGTACTCAGAGTCACTGCCGTCATCATTAAATAATGCATTATCTTTATCTTCGCCAACAAACTCACTATCAATATCTACACAAGCAGTTAATGTTTTTTCTTTATCTGGGTCAATACCTAAAGCGAATGGAACCATAGAAGCACTTTGCGGTACATAGATAGCATTCCATTTGTTATCTGAGAAATACAAGTTTTCACCCGCCTCTAAACCTAACATAACAACACTGCGGTAACGCTCAGAGTCTGGATCCTTCACAATAACAATAGGGAAGCTTGTTGATGCTTGAGAAAATTCGCGAGCATTAATCGGTACAATATGTTGATCAGTAAGATGCGAAAGGTCACGTTGATTGGCAACTTTCAAGTTTTGATGGTGTTCTTTTTTAATAGCAACAAGCTTAGTCATAATTAATTTACTCTAAAGATTAGTTAGTATCTGCGTTAATAGATCTGATGATTTTTTTTATAGCAGTATTTTCATTGTTGAAATAAGTTATGGAGACAGATGAATAACCTTTCAATAGTGATAAGATAAAAATATACTAACTATTAATTATTAAATTTTAAATTAACAAGGTTATTTACTGTAAGATGATGATTAATAATGATTTCACAAGTAACAATGTTAAGCCGTTAATTCGGCCTTTTTATTGCTTTGTAATAGCTTTATTGCTAGTGAGCATAGTTTTTAGCTCTTATTCTGTTTATGCACGACCTAAAACTAAAACCATTCACGGTTATAGCTTAGATGGTTTTGCCCGCGTTAAAGTAAAAAATATGACCACCAAAGATCTCGCTTGTTGGGTCGCCATTGATGGTCAGAAAACTAAATTCCGTTTGCCTTCATTAAATGAATCACAATGGTATACCACTAACGATAAGCGATATACCTATGCAAATATCAGCACTTGGTGTGACTACATTGAATTACACCCTGAATATCAAAAATATAATCGTGGTTAATAGCGGCTATTTTATTTACGGATAAAACGATAGATGAAAAACATCAGAAACCAACCTGATATGAATGACATAATCCCAAGTAGAGTAATGACATCATTGGATTTTGAATGAATTCTAAATCCAAATCGATTACTCTTTAATTCAAAATAACGTCGCTGCTGACCGTGGTATTCAACAAAACTCTCTCCACGATAGTGACTTTCTTTTAGCAACTTCTCATCTAGACGCTTTTTATTTTCTTGAATTCTTTTATCAAATTCAGTTCCGTTTTCATTAATGATACGTATGCGTGAACTCTTATATCTGTCAAGTGGCTCACCTACCTCAATAATACCGGCAGAATAATACTCAAAAATTTGATTGGAAATAAGAATGCCGCGCGTGCCAATAAAATAGCCTGCTATTCCAAGAACAATCAATAATACTGCTTGCAGATACCACATTTTAATTTTTGCTTGTTTAAGCCGATCTTTTTCTGCCGCCTGTACTGCTATTTCAGGAATATGGGAAAGTTGTTGTTGGATATAACTGATGTCTAAGCTTTCAATCAACACCATGCTGGTTAAATCAAAAGCATTTGCTATTTTTTCAATCACTTCTAATGATGGTGTACCCTTTTCATTTTCAAGTTTTGATAAATATGATTGCTCAATTTGAGCTTTTTCCGCTAGTTCAGGCTGTGTTAACCCTGCATCATTGCGTAATTGTTTAATTTTTTCGCCAAGTTTCATTTTTATTCCTTTAACTCGATTTAAGTAAACATCCACATAAACAGTGAACTTCACAGCGAATTCTTGGCTATCATATCAGGAATAGAAAGATGAATATGCTGCCATACTGAAGAATATGGCGAATATTATTGTCTGTTCATAAATGACTGAGGATTGCCACACTTTCACATGAGGGCGAAAGCATGGCGTTCATTTATTTTGCTAATTATATATAGAGAGTTATCAACTAAACTTTACTAAGGTCAATATATTGATCAATCAATCGCTCTAAAATATCAAGAGGTACTGCGCCATTCTTAAGTACAACATCATGGAAGTCTTTTAATGAAAACTTTTCACCTAAAGCTGTCTTGGCTTTTTCTCTTAATGCTAAAATTTTCATCATACCCACTTTATACGAGGTCGCTTGCCCAGGTAGTACGATATAACGTTCAATTTCAGAAGTAACATCACTGAGAGCCATACCGGTATTTTTGGCCATGTAATCAATTGATTGCTGACGAGTCCAACGCTTGTGATGAATACCAGTATCTACCACTAAACGTACACCTCTAAACAACTCAGCTTGAAGACGGCCAATATTATCAAAGGGATCATTTTGAAAACCTAATTCCCAAGCCAAACGCTCTGCATATAAAGCCCAACCCTCAGTGTAAGCGGTAAAAGGAGACATTCGACGAAATAGCGGCATACCTTCTAACTCCATCCCAATGGCTATTTGAAAGTGATGCCCAGGGATCCCTTCATGATAAGCAAGGGTTCTCATACCGTATTTAGGTGTCGCTTTAATATCATATAAGTTCGCAAAAAACATTCCTGGACGACTGCCATCTATTGAAGGTTGTTGATAATAAGCGCCAGGAGCAGTTTTCTCTTTAAACTCAGGGATTCTTCTTACTTTCATACCTGCTTTAGGTCGAATATTAAATGCATCACTTAAGCCTGTATCTATCTCATCTAGAATCACTTGATAATCAGCAAGGATATTAGTTCGACCTTCGTCAGTATCCGGATAATAAAATTTCTCTTGTCCCTGAAGCGCTTCAATCGCTGGAGTAAAGCCATTACTGGTATCAAACCCTTCACCGACAAGGATTTGTAGAATTTCAGCTTGAATACGATCAACTTCTTCTAGACCCATTTGATGAATTTGATCTGGAGTATAATCTGTTGTAGTAAAGAATTTCAGCGTAGCAGCATACGCTTGTTCACCCTCAGGTAAACGCCAAAAACCATCATCAGTGCTTGCTTTAGCTTTAAGTTCAGTGAAGTAATCAATAAATATTTGGTAGGCAGGATAAACCGTAGCTTTCATTTCAGCCTTAACATCAACCAGAATACGAGCTCGCTGCTCAGCAGAAATATCGTCTGTTTTTTCCATTTTTACTTTTAATGATGAATATAAAATATTTTCTTCTACAGGTGTAGCAACAAAACCATTCATTTCATCTAGCACTCTATTTATAACAAATATTGGTGGAATGATTTGTCGTTGTTCTCGAATTTTTAATCCTTCGAGACTTTGTGAAAATTTGGTTTTCACTTTAGATAATCGAGAAATGTAGTTATCAGCATCTTCAACGGTATTGACCTGATGTTGAGCATCCATAAAGCTTGGAAAACCATTTTGAATGCCAAACATTTGATTGACGGGGTAGTTGTGATATCTGAATTTTTCAGAATCAACACCCACTTCGAGTAAATAAAGCGCTATTTCTTTAGATAATTGATCATTCTCATTTAATTCATCATCTTGATAAGACTCAACCCTAGTCTTAACTTCTTTTAACAAAGTAAATAATTCATCAGTTTTTTCAGGACTATTATCATCTAAATCGGCATTGTGACCTTTGATACCAATAGATTCTAAAAAGCCCAAAGAGGTTAATGTTTCAGGGCTATCAAAAGCCATTTTAACCATGGTTCTATCTAAGTAAGATTTAAAAAACACCGGTTTTTCTGCGTACCACTCATGAGAAGCAAAGGTACCTGCCAAGACAATAATCACCAGCAGTGAGAGTCCAAGCCATTTAAATACTTTTTTTATCATTATTATTTCCTTGTATTACGCTCTGTTGAGCGTTCATTTCAGTCAACGATAAACATTCATTGCACTTTTAGCAACAAAGTCATAAATGAATTGTTCTAATATGCTGATAATGAGGAATAAAAACGGAAAATATGGAGGCTTATTCTTTGCAATTGTTTATCAAAAGCTTCAGATAAATGAAATGCTTCTGAAGGCCCAGAAGCATTGATTTTTCTAGAATTTACTTAAAAGTATTCTTCAAGTTAATTAGTGACTTGTTAATAGTGCCAACTCACCGATTTGAACCAAACGTCCGTTATCACCACCAATACCATCGCCTTGTTGCTCATTTTCAAAAGTGAATTGGTAAAACCGATAAGCGGTACTCGCATCGTCAATATCATAATGATACGTGGTTAAACGCTCAGGTGTAGCCGGATATTGATCTGCATCCAACTCCGTCCACGCTTCACCATCTAAAGAGCCAAAGACTGTCCATGAAGTAGGATCGCGATTTTCATTATCATTACCCGTAGTGACACTATATTTATTCAATAAAGTCGCTTCAGTAACTTCAACCGTCACTACCACATTGTCAACTTCATTAATGGGTGAAAGCTCTGGCGCATATTGTGGGATCCACCATGGCTCTTCAATCACAGCATTAAATTTATTCTTAACGTTATTATCAATCAGTTTATCGGGTCCTTCCCCCCAAATTCCAATATGAGTAGCGGTAGTTGAAATTGTTACCCCTTGCTCAACAGCAAAATTAGTAAAGCCATCTACGGGTGTTGGATATGGAGGGCTAATACCTTGAGTTTTTAAGTATTCTTGATATTGAGCAAACACTACATCAATGCCGCGATGTTCACCAAAAATACCTTTAAAAGCAGCGTCAAAACTCCACTCTTCAAGTTCACCGGCTGCTTTATTAAATAAATAGATAAAGTCTGTATTTAAGTGACTATTCGCCACCCATTCTAAAAAGAAAGACGTTTGGTTATATGCATCTTCATTCCAACTATCAATCCATTTAATACCACCACGTTTGTGCTCGTTATACCCAGCTTTAATACGTATATAATCCGCTAATCCTTCTAAATATGAATGATATTCATTACCCGCTGCATATTGACCAGAATTAGGAGAATTATTGTAACCGTGAGTTAATTCATGCCATAACATGCCCAATATTTCATCACGTAGTGCTTGATCGCCATTGTTAGCAACATTGGCTAAATGGTTAACATCCATGTATAAAATCATATCTTGATCGGTACCACTTTTTGCCGCAGGAAAATCATAAAGTCCCGTTTCAAATCTCACCGTTTTAAATAAAGGGATCTCAGTAACATCGTGATATAAAATTTTGGCGACTGATAATGATATTTCATGAATCATCGCTTCCATATCAGGCATTACCCGTTCAAAAGCGACTTGACCTGCATGCTCAGGCTCAAGCACAGTAAATGAGACGATTGGTTTAGTATAACCCGCCCATGGATTTTGAGAGTCCCAAATGGTGATCACTTGTTCACGCATTAAGGTACTTTCGCCTTTATCGTTCGACGCAACTAAAGTCACACTTTTGGATCCTAAAGCATCAAAGGTAACCAAAGGATTTTTTGCGGTACTTGTTGCAGGAGAGCCTCCTTCAAATGTCCATTGCCAAGCTGTAGGGTTTGCTAAGGAACGATCCCAAAATTGCACTTCTTCACCAATTTCAGCACGAGACTTATTGCTTGCAAAATCGACTAAAGGCTTGTCTGCTTTGACCATCAACTCGACTTCAGCCAATTGAAAAAGTCCTGCATTAGTCTCATTAGCGAATTTAAATTGATAATATTGATATGCCACTTCATTGTTAGTAAGTGGATACTCATTACGTGTTCCACGACCTGAAAAGGTTTGGCCAGAATTACTATCAAGTTCAAGCCAAGTTGTGCCGTCCACCGAACCTTCTAATGTCCAAGTAGCTGGATCACGTTCAGGTGCATCATTACCCGAAACCAATGAGTAGCTTTTCAGCACATATGGTTTAACCGCAGTAAAAACAACGGTCACTTGATCACTAAACGATAAGAATTTAGATCCCGTATCACCATCAATCAAATTATCGACACTTTCAGCTGCCGGCGGATCAATCGCATCAGGCGAGACAATAATGTTGCCCACATCAACAGACATATTACGTAATGCACTATCGGTATTTTCACTTGCTTGCTCTGCTCTAGGGGTAATTTCTAAGGCTTTGTCTGAACTATTACAACCAACCAAAGTTGTAGACATAATAGCCAAAGAAAGTAATGTTAATTTATTCATCTTTAATACCTTGCTAATTTATTTTAAATCAACTCTCCAGCATCAGTAATGGCTGAAGAGCTTGAATTGTTTTAAAGGACTACCTTTAAAAATCGTTAATTTTAGAAACTAAACTGACCGCCTAAATAGAACATCCGGCCAATGCGGCTATACGAACCCGCCGTTGCAGTTTCACCACGACCGTTGTTATAACCTTCAGGTAGAAAAGGAGGATCTTGATCAAAGACATTATCGATGCCAGCATATACTTGATAAGTACTGTCTTTACCAAAACTGTAACGAACCTGAGCATTATGAATTAGAACGGCATCAACATCGTTGTTGTAATAATCACCATCTTTATCATCAAAGATGCTGCCCTGGTAAACCATGCTCCAGTTAACAGTTAAATCTTTGTATGAATAGGTCGTTGAGAAGTTTGCACGGTGCTCAAAGTAGGGCAATTGATTAAGCTCATCAATCCAATCAGAATCTGGCTGAGCCTTGGTTTGATGCTTAGCAACATAGTTATAGAGTAATTTAAAACTAACGTCACCAAAGTCACTAAGTGATTGTTTATAATCAACTTCCAAATCATAACCTTGGACTTCACGACCAGCTAAATTGAAAACAAAATTATAGGTGGTATGAATAATACCCGTGCTACTATCGCGCTCAATCGCTCGACAAAAATCAGCTAAGCCCTCTAAGCAACGCTCAACTTTGTATCGGTTACCAACACCGGTAATAATGTTATCAATGGCAACATTGTAGTAATCCAATGAAACCGTTAAGTCTTCAAGATAATCGGGAGAATAGATAAAGCCAATTGTGGTGGTTTGTGCCGTTTCTACCTCTAAATCAGGCGAAGAGCCAAAGTATGAGAAACGTTCCACTTCATCATCTTCAGGCTCAGCATTAAATGTACCGCCATTTTTTATCGCCTCAGCAATAGCTGGAATTTGTCGACAAGCTGAAGCATGTGCTTCACTAACGCCATTACCAGCCGTCGTTTCTGTAATATTATGGCAAGGGTCAATGCCAACAATACCTAAACCTTGACGGGTATTTCCATTAAACATATCAGCAATAGTTGGCGCTCTAAACGCTTCAGAATATTGTGCTCGCAGAGTTAATGCGTCATTCACTTCCCAGCGAGAACCTATTTGCCAACTATCATTTCGACCAGTATGGCTATAATCAGAAATACGACCCGCTAAGTTTATCCCTAAAGATTTTACGTAGGCTATATCCGCTAACAGTGGAATATTAAATTCAACAAAAAATTCATCTACATCATATGAACCTTCTAAACTATCAATTTGAATACCACCACTCATACCAGACTTAGTTCCTGAATCAGGATGTTCTTCAGCATACTCTTTTCGATGTTCATAACCCGCAGCAAAACCAACATCACCTGCAGGCAGGCTAAATAAGCTGCTATTAGAAATTGAAGCAACAAATGTTTCTTGTTCAAGCTTGCCATCGAGGGTGGTGAGGTTGAACCAAAAGTTCATCATTTCATCGGTCATTGGTTCAAATACATTGGTTGGAACACAGCCGATCGCAACAAAAGCTTCATCACGACAACGAATTTCACCAGTAGTTGGATCAGTAATAACATCTGTAGCTTTTTTATATGCCAGTTGATGAATGTCTTTCCCAGCTTGGTCGTTAGTCACTTCCCCGTAGTTGTAGCTAACCTCCCAATCCCAATCTTCGGCAAAAGTGCCATCCAATCCTAAAACAAAGCGAGTAACAACTCGTTCTGAATCAAAACCTCCTGGACCAAACTCATTTAATCTGCCGCGATAATCTATGGTGTCGACATTTTCAGATAGAGCTAGCTTTCTTAATTCGTCAGGAACAAACGGGTTATCTAACGTGATTGGTACCCCACGCGAAGTCTGTGAGCCAATCCAATATAAATCCAGCGGATTAGAAGTTTCGGTTTTTGCATAAGTAAATTCAGCAAAAGCACGCACATCTTCATTAATATAATAATGAGATAAGGCATTAAATAGAGTGCGCTGAATAGGAGTAGAAATGGTACGGTTATTAGCGTGTAAATAACCATCTTGTTCAATATTCCAATCACGAACTTGACCGTTTTGCCACGCAACGTCTTGACTGCCAATATCATAACGCCAAGTAGGTGCATAAGTGCTTGGGATAGGTGGATTTAATACATTATTATCTTTATCAAACCTAACTCCATTAATACCACGATCCCTTGAGGCCAACCCATCAGAGGTCGATTTTTCAAAGTTAATTACGATATTACCTTTATCGTCAGAAAAATTTCCACCTAATGTGGCACGAAATAGATCACTTTTATTATCATTTTGACCAGATTCTGAAAAACGAGTTTCCAGCTCAATGCCTTCAAAATTATCTTTTAAGATAAAGTTAACCACACCTGCAATAGCACCAGAGCCATAAGTTGCCGAACCGCCACCGGTAGTAATATCGATACGCTTTACTAATGAAGTAGGAATTGAATTCATATCGGCAAGAATTTCACCAACATCACTTGAAACATAACGACGTCCATTGACTAACACCAAAGTACGTTCGTGACCTAAATTTCTTAAATCAACGGTATTCATTCCCGTATTAGCGTAGCTAAAACCTGCAGTTTCATTAGTTAAACCACCAGCAACGCTAGGTAAATCCATTAATGCATCCATGACATTAATATGACCGGTCAAAGCTAACGTTTCGCCACTAATCGAGGTTATTTGACTAGGCGCCATGGCATTAACCGAACGAATGCGAGAACCGGTAATTGAGATCCTCTCAACACTTTCGGCCTGTTCATCAACTTGTTCATCTTCAGCAAAAGCTGCTGTTGATAAAGTTGCTGCAATAATTAACGCAAGTTTAGATAACGTATATCTGCCTTTGCTTATCTTACTTATACTCATTTTTTTCCCTTATTTTAGTTATTAGTATTTTATAATCAATGACAAAACCTTATTGTCTCCACCTCCAACTTGGAACGTTCCACTTTTAATACAAAAAAAACGGGGGAATGATCCCCCCAAGTAGGAAGTTGTCAGTTAAATCTAGTGATTATCTATGTTGTCATTAGAATTGATATTTAGCTCTAAGGTAATAGTAACCACCACTAAAGCCCATGACCGAAGTCACTGGATATTTGGCGCCAAGAATATCGGCATACGGATTTTTATTAGGATATTTGTCAAAGATATTTTGCGCGCCTAGCGATACCACCATATTGTCACTCACTGCATAGCTCAACTCAGCATCTACGGTTAATGCCGCATCAATATCAATCGGCCAGTCACCTACTTCAGCATGAGCCTCAAAGTGCTCGCCAAAGTAGACAAAACGCACAAAACCGTCAAAATCACCATTAACATGATTAATAGTAAAAGTCCCTTTATGGTCGGGTAAGCCATCTTCCATTTGCTTGACTACGGTTTCGCTAACATACTCTTGATTCCAGTTTTCAATACTGGTATCTGTCCAGTTATAAGCAAGACTATATTTAGTATCACCACCAAACATAGACATTTGATAATTAGCTACTACGTCGACCCCTTTAGTCGTTGTATCAAAATCATTAGTAAAGTATTTCACACTATCAAAACTACTCGCATCAAGAATGCCGATAGACTCTAAGAACTCAACATCTTCATCGGTTACTTTAAAGTCTTTCGATAAAGTAATACGGTCTTTCACCTCAATATTAAAATAATCAATGGTGATAAAAAGTTCATCAAACTGCATCACTGCACCAAAGGCATAACTGGTTGAGTCCTCTGCTGCTAACTGTTTACCGCCTTTTAATAATGAAATAGGATTAGTAGGTGAAAGTGTTGCTTGGTCAACTAATTTACCCGCTTGATTGAGTGAGGTACTGACATTACTGGCATTACTTTGCCCAACAGTTGGAGCTCTAAACCCCGTACCAACAGAGCCGCGTAATGATAAGTTATCGGTTGTTTGCCAATGTAAAGAAAGCTTAGCGTTAGTGGTTGAGCCAAAATCACTGAAGTCTTCATAACGGGCAGCTGCTCCCACTCGAACGTTATCAGAAAAATAAGCTTCTACATCGAGGTAAGCGGCAATATTTGAGCGTTCAAATTCACCTGCATGTTCGGGTTTAAAACCAGGGAAACCATTAGAACCAACATTAAATCCTTGTTTATATAAAGGTAGTGAAAGTGTGGTATCTCCTAATGAGTAAGAAGCAGGATCGCCAGCTTTTATCTCAAAACTTTCTTCTCGATACTCTAAACCACCAGCTATGTTAACGTCATCATCAGACCAACCCACCGACAATGGATAAGAAAGATCTAGGGTATAACTGGTATCTTGTTCAATGTATTGACCCGGACTAAAATCACGTGGAGAGTCAGGCCCCATGGCTGCATTTAAAGTATTAGTAATTTCGAAAGTAGATGCGTGACGGCCAAAAGAGGCACTTAAATCATATAATACACCATTCTCTAATTCTCCCTTAGTGCCAATAGCAATAGCAGTATCAACAACTTTCCCACCAAAATTTGGAGTAAAGCCACCAGGAATATTCTCATAATGAGAGAAACAATTTGGATCATCAATAATAGCCTGCAATGCCGTTGGGTCTGGAGTATTATCAACGATGTTGACTATTGGACAGTTGATACCGTCATCAGGCGTTAAATCCCCTACCAATAAAGTGTTATTGGCTCCTCCATAAACGCCACCACGGTTATTTGGATTCCTGAAATAAAAACTGCCAATCACTTCTTTTTCAGCCCAGTTACCAAACATATAGAACTCTTTGTCGTTACCTAAATCTAGACCTATGTTGGCAAATAACTTAAAGTTGTTTTTAACTTCTGGGTTACCCCATACTTGAGCAGGGTTTTCGACATAACCATTCCCTGCATCGATAAGATCTTGAGCATCTTGCCTTTGTACCGAGCGATCTGTTGCCTCGCTTTCACTTAATTCAAAACTTAAATTAACAAAACCATCTTCAGTAAACGGCAAACCGACATTACCGGAAAACAAATCACTTTGACCATCGCCTTTATAATATTGGCCTCGTTGATATTGAAAGCTACCGCCCTCGCTATTGTCTTTTAATTGAAAGTTGATCACACCCGCTATCGCATCTGAGCCATACTGGGCAGCAGCTCCATCACGCAGTACTTCAATTTGCTTCAACGCAATCGCTGGGATCACTGAGATATCAGGACCATGGGCGCCATTGTTCACGCCACCTGTGGTCCAAGTGATCACCGATGCACGATGGCGACGCTTACCATTAACTAAAACTAAGGTATTATCAGCAGGTAATCCTCGTAAATTAGCGGGGCGAACCATAGTCGCAGCATCATTAATTGACTGAGTATTAACGTTATATGATGGTACGATATTAGTTAGTACTGAGCTAACATCTCCCATACCACTTTTAGATAGTTCATCATTACCGATAATATCAATTGGAACCGAAGAGTCAGCGACCGAGCGCGGCGCAGATCTTGTTCCTATAACAACTATCTTTTCAATTTCATTTTTTTCATCTTTCTTAACAGAGCCATTAGTCTCAGCGGCATAGCTGGTATTAATACTTAAAGCGAGAGTCACTGCTATTGTTATTTTTGCGAGTTTCATCTTTATCCCCATTTATATCAACGATAATTAACGGAACGTTCCACTTCATATAAAACAGATAAAATGTAAAACATAACACCAGTTACAAAACATTTACGACTATCAACTTGGAACGTTCCAATTAATAAAATAAACTAATTAAGAAAATAGTCAAATTATATTTTATCGGGTAAAAGTAACAAGGAATGTACAACATGAGCATTTATTAAACTAAAATGACTGAAAACAATAATAGAACTGACTTGGGAAGGTATAATGTAAATGTTAATAATGAACAATATAAATAAGGGAATTGTTGAACTTTATTACTGACTTTTTCAGCAGTTAATTAGCTCGATTCTCTCACCATTAATTCAACCCCAACCAATACCTTGTTTCGACTACCATCTTTAATATTACTTAATATTTGGCATACCGCGATACCTATTTGATTTGCATCAACATGTACCGTTGACAAAGAGGGAGACATTAATCGCGAATCTTGTAAATCATCAAAACCAACAATAGCAATATCTTCACCAGGCACCTTGCCATTAGCGCGCATACATTCAATGGCACCATAGGCAATGACATCACTAAAACACACTACCGCTTCAATATTCGATTCAATGGCTAATGCTTCATTCATCGCATGTCGACCTCCATTTCTTGTAGTATCTGATTGAATACATAGCTTTTTAGAGAAAGGGACATTTGCCAAGGTCATTGCCTCAGTAAAGCCAGATAAACGCTGATGATAATCTGAAATACTTTCATTACCACCTAAAAAGGCAATTTTACTATAACCTTGTTCAATCATATGTTGAGTAGCTAAACTAGTGCCAGTAAAGTTATCAGGCAATACAGTTGCCACTTTTGCACCAGCAACTTCTCGCATAATATTTACGACAGGAAAACCTTGCTCTACTAAGTTATTGGTCCACTCTGCTGTGGTTCCAGGAGCCGGACAAATAATAAATGCAGCAACATTGTACTCCTTTAAATTACGCACTAATTGCTGTTGTGTTTCAACATTCTCTCCGCTATTAACCATCATTGAGAACAACCCCATCTGACGTATTTGCTTTTCTAAACCTACAGCAAGCTGTGCCGAATAAGGATTCGTTAAATCATTGATAACAATAGCAACTAAGTTAGATCTTCGACTGCGTAACGAAGCAGCATCACGATTATAAACATAACCACTTTCTTCAATGGCTTTTTCAACTTTTTGCTTAGCTTTATCACTAACCTTTTTACTACCGGTCAATACCAGGGAAACGGTTGATTTCGATACACCGGCAATTCTTGCTACATCAAAAACGGTGACACTTTTTGGTGTTGAACGAACACTCATAAAACCTGGCCTTAAGGGTAAATGTGATTAAATTTTAGCGTAAAGTATTTGAATTATAACCAACCGCAAGGTATATTGATACATCTTTGGAACGTTCCAACCAATTAACTAGACATGTAATTTAACATAAATTGTCTATTTCAGAATAAGGAAATACCTTAATGAACTATGCTTTAGGCACTAATAGCAACTTGCCCGATACGTCTATTAAAAAATCGCTTCGTTGTAGCATTATACTTGCAAGCGTGATCTCACTATTCTTGTTACCTGTAAGTAGTGCACAGTCTTTAGCAAAAAATATAAACACTCAAGACAATACTCAATGGGTTGACCCTTTCATTGGAACCGGAGGAGACGGTCATACTTTTCCCGGTGCAGTTGTTCCTTTTGGTATGGTGCAATTGAGCCCTGATACTGCAGCGGTAAGTCGTGGTGTTGATCCTCAAGCTGAAATTTATAAACACAGTGCTGGTTATCATTATGACGATTCAACTATTACCGGCTTTTCTCATACCCACTTCAGTGGCACGGGTCACTCTGATTTAGGCGATTTACTGATCATGCCAATGACTGGCACCGCTCAAATTCAACCAGGCACACCAGAAACCCCAGATGAGGGATATCGTTCTCGCTTTAGCCATGAGAACGAATCAGCAACACCGGGTTATTATTCTGTTGAATTAGCTGATTATAAAATTAAAGCCGAACTTACCGCTACAACTCGTACCGGCCTGCATAAATATACTTTTACCGAAAAAGGTCAAGGGCATGTATTACTTGATTTAACCGCTTCAATTTATAATTTTAAAAATAAAGTTATCTGGAGTGATGTTCGGGTAATCGATCCACAAACATTATTGGTCTATCGCTCAACCAATGGCTGGGCAAAACAACGTGAAACCTATTTTGCCATTCGTTTTTCTCGCCCATTTGATGATATTGAATTAATCAATGAAGACAATAATCGCTATCGCTGTAATGGTTGTTTATCAAAAGATAGCAAGAAAAATAAACCTTCTACTATCGTTAATTCAGCCATTCAGTATACCGCGGGCAAAGCAATTAAAGTATTAACCCACTTTAATGAGGCCAATAAAGAGCCACTATTAATTAAAGTGGGCTTATCAGCTGTTAGTCGCAAAAATGCCTTAGAAAACCTAACCACAGAATTACCCCATTGGAATTTTGAGCAAGTTCGTCAGCAAGCTAAACAACAATGGCAACAACAATTGTCTGTGGTGGAAGCGAAAGGCGACAGCGCACAAAAACGTCAATTATATACTGCGCTTTATCATGCCTTACAAGCACCTTCTATATATCAAGACGTTAATGGTCAATACCGTGGTGTTGATGGTGAAATTCATCAAGCAAAAGGATTTCAACACTACACGTTATTTTCGTTATGGGACACTTACCGCGCTTTACATCCATTATTAACCTATATCGCGCCAGATAAAGTCTCCGATATGATCCAATCAATGCTGGTGCATTATCAGCAAAGTTACGATGATATGTTACCTATTTGGTCATTCCAAGCACACGAAACATGGACCATGATCGGTTATCATGCTGTCTCTGTAATTTCAGATGCTTACCTCAAAGGTATTCAAGATTTTGATACTGAATTAGCGATGAAAGCGATGATTGCTACTGCCAATAATTCCCGTTATGACGCTATCGATGATTATAAGAAATTCGGTTATGTACCAATGGATAAACTAAGTGAATCGGTTTCTATCACTCTAGAATATGCATACGATGATTTTGCCATTGCACGTATGGCACAAAAGATGGGTCATAATAGCGTAGCTAAAACGTTCTTTGAACGCGCTAACTCTTATAAAAATTTGTTTGATGATGAAGTGAAGTTTATGCGTGGTAAAAACAGTGAAGGCAAATGGAATCCAGATTTTGACGCCGAAGAGGCAAAGTTAATGGGCCCTTTTACTGAGGGTAATAGTTTTCAGTATACATTTTATGTACCACACGATGTTGATGGTTTGATCAACTTGATTGGTGGTGACAATGCTTTCGAACAACGTCTTGATTTGTTATTTAACAAAGAACTAAGCCATGAAAAAATTAAAGAGCATGAAGATATAGCGGGTTTAATTGGTCAATATGCACACGGAAATGAGCCCAGTCATCATATCGCTTATCTTTATAATAATGCCGGTAAACCTTGGCGTACCCAAGAACGTATTCGTCAAATAATGGATACACTATCTTCAGATCAACCTGACGGTTTAGCAGGTAATGACGATGTTGGACAGATGTCGGCATGGTATGTATTTTCAGCAATGGGGTTTTATCCAGTAGCGCCTGGTGATTTAAGTTACAGTATTGGTGCACCACAATTGCCACATATCAGCTTGAATTTAGCCAACGGAAAAACCTTTAGCGTTGATGCAAAACATTTATCAAAAGCAAATAAATATATCAAGAGTGTGAGTTTAAATGGTCAGCCATTAAATCGTAGTTACCTTACCCATGACGATATTATTAATGGCGGTAAGTTAGAGTTCATTATGTCTGATCAACCCAACAAAAGCTGGGCAACTCACAAGGTTGCTCGACCACCATCAATGAGCCTCACTAAATAATCCTTAAAAGAAATAATAATGATGCTGTGTGTGCAGCATCAAGGAATCCTTATGCTTAAAAAATCATTTATCACAATGCTCGCTATGGTTATTGGTGGCTCCTTAGGGGCTTGTAGTGACAATACCTTGAAACAAAAAACAGACAATAAAAACCTAACGCAATCATCAACGGCTTGGATCAAAGATCCCGCCAGCTTGGTTAACCCTTTTATTGGCACCGAAGGTGTTTACAATCATCGTCAAGCAGCCAATGTTGTACCTGGTGCTGTACTGCCTCATGGTATGTTTAACTTTGGTCCTGAACATGCTTACACCAAAGACTTACTTGCTGAAAGTGAGCTTATTGCTAAGCGCATATTAGAGGATAATGGTCGTTTACCCGTTTCACCCGGGGGCTATAACTATGGCGCTAGTCGTATTAAAGGTTTTTCATTTACCCGTTTATCAGGCACGGGTTGTTTAGGTGCTTCTGGTGATATTCCCGTTTTACCTTTTGTTGGTGACATTAAACACTCTCCTGATACTGATAAATTAAACGCTTATTATAGTGCTGGTTTTAGCCATGATGACGAAACTGCGATACCAGGTTACTACCAAGTAAAAATGGATAACGGTGTTAATGTTGAATTAACGGCGACAACTCGCAGTGGTATCGCACAATTTACCTTTGATGAAAATGTAAATTCTCAACAAGCTAAATTACTGTTTAGAAGTTCTTACTCTCAGCTTGGAAGTGGTGATGCTTATACTAAAGTTGATTCAGAAAAAGGTGAAATCAGTGGTTATGTCACCAGTGGTAATTTTTGTGGCTATTTAGGCGAATATAATCGACGTGATTATTACACTTTACACTTTGTTGCCAAACTTGATGTAGATATTACTGGCAGTGGTAGTTGGCACGACGATAAAGTGACCGTCAATAGTACCGAGGCAGAAGGCGGTATGGGTTATGGCGAAAAAGGGATTCCAAAACTGGGTAAAGGATCTGGTATTTGGGTTAATGTAGATATTGCCAAAAAGAAAACCGTGTCCATGAAAGTTGGTATTTCTTATGTTAGTTTGTCCAATGCCCGTGAAAACCTAAAACAAGAGCAACCACAAACTAGCTCTTTCGCTGGTGTGCAAACCAAAGCGTACCAAGCATGGAATTCAGCACTTGGTAAAGTAAAAGTGGATGCTGATGAAGTTATTGATAAAGATAAACTCACCACGTTTTATACTGCTTTGTTTCATTCACAATTTCACCCAAATATTTTTAGTGATGTAAATGGTGAATATACGGGGTTTGATCAAAAAACACATAAAATAAGCCAGCAGCAAAATGCTCAATATGCCAACTTTTCAGGTTGGGATGTTTACCGCTCACAACTACAACTTGTCACTTTATTAAACCCCAAACGCGGTAGTGATATTGCGCAATCTTTATTTAATCAAGCGCAACAATATAACGGTGTATGGGATCGCTGGACACACAACGCTGGGGCAACTGGCGTAATGAGTGGTGACCCTTCAACTATTGCCATAGCTAACTTTGTTGCTTTTGGTGGTGATGATTTTGATGTTGATGGTGCTTATCAATCATTAATAAAAGCTGCAACCGTACCCACAACATTAGATTTAAGTGATCAAGGCTGTCCCGTATTTTGTCGTGGTCAGCATCCATCACTAGATCAATGGTTATCCATTAACTATATTTCTGATCAATCTAATAGCTGGGAAGGAGCATCAGAAACGCTAGAACAAGCTTCTGCTGACTTCTCATTATCACAACTTGCCAAGCGATTAGGGTATAACAGCGATGAGGAAAACTTTTTAACTCGTTCAAGTTATTGGCAGAACTTGTATAACGCTAACGCTTCTAATGAACAAGGTTACGTACAAGGAAAGAATAAAGACGGTAGTTGGAAAAAAGATTTCGATGCCAACAGCGGACACTTGTTTGTTGAAGGCAGCCCAGCACAATATTTATGGATGGTGCCGTTTGATGGTCAAGGTTTAAATTCCTTAGTAGGTGGTGATGAAATGATGGCAGAGCGCTTAGATAATCATTTTCATAAACCCGATGGTAGTTGGGTATTATTTAGAGATGAAGCCACTTATGCTGATGTTTCTAATCAACCTTCAATTGCTTCACCATGGATGTATTTGTTTACTGGGCAAGCATATAAAACGCAAGATACGGTACGCGAAACCATTAATCAGTTATGGCATAACTCCACTAAAGGTATACCTGGACAAGACGATTTAGGACAAATGTCTTCTTGGTATGTATTTTCCTCATTGGGTTTATATCCATTATATCCCGGCCGTGCCGACTTAGTATTATCAAGCCCAGTATTTAGTCAAACACAAATAGGTAACTTAACGATTAATGCACCACAAGCTTCTGTTGAAAATCGCTTTATTCAATCACTAAAGATCAATGGTCAACAAAGTAATAAAAGCTGGCTTAATGAAAACTATATTAAACAGCCAACAATACTAGATTTTAAGTTATCAACAATACCAAACAAAAGCTGGGGTGCAGCTTTAACCGATCGACCACCATCTTATTCAAACCTTGTTGAAAAAATTGAGAGCAAGCAAGAAAGAAATGAAAAAGTAGGGAGTGAATAGTAATGGCTGGCAATATTCCATCAAGCAATTTCGCTGTTAACAACAATAATGCAACAAACAGCTCTGCGGGAAATTATCATTTTGCTTTTGGCGCAATGACCACCTTGTTTTTCATTTGGGGTTTTATTACTGCGTTAAACGATATTTTGATTCCCCATTTAAAAGCAGCATTTGAGCTAAATTACACTCAAGCAATGTTAGTTCAGTTTTGCTTTTTTGGTGCGTATTTTATTGTTTCGCCTTTTGCCGGAAAACTGATTGCTAAAATAGGTTATCTAAAGGGCATTATTATTGGTTTACTAACCATAGCCTCAGGATGCACATTATTTTATCCTGCAGCAGAAATAGGCGAATATTGGGTTTTTCTTTTAGGGTTATTTGTCCTTGCCTCGGGCATTACCATTTTGCAAGTATCGGCTAACCCTTATGTTGCCTCTCTAGGCGAAGAACGTACCGCAGCAAGTCGTTTAAATTTGGCACAAGCGATTAATTCCTTAGGACATACTTTAGGGCCATTGTTTGGTGCAGCATTGATTTTTGGTGCAGTACAAAGTGATGCTATCGATGCTAAAAGTGTCCAACTCCCTTATTTACTGTTAGCTGGTGCGACGATCATTATTGCCATTGGTTTTAAATTTTTACACCTGCCAACTATTCATTCGATAAGTGACGAAAGTAAAATAGTAAACAACTCTGCAGGTTCTATTTGGCAACACAAAGGTCTTGTTTGGGGAGCCTTAGCCATATTTCTTTATGTTGGTGCCGAAGTTTCCATCGGTAGCTTTTTGGTGAATTATTTTGCTGAAAGTCATATTGGTGGCTTAACCGAACATCAAGCCAGTAATATGGTCGCTTATTATTGGGGTGCAGCCATGATTGGTCGTTTTGTTGGTGCGTTTCTTATGCGTATAGTTAAACCGAGTTACGTTTTAGCCTGCAATTCAGTTGTTGTAGTAGCCTTATTAATTATCACCATGTCGAGTAGTGGCGATATAGCAATGTGGACTGTAATTTCGGTGGGTTTTTTCAACTCTATTATGTTCCCAACGATTTTTACTTTAGCAATTCGTGGTTTAGGACCATTAACTTCAAAAGGCTCAGGTTTGTTATGCCAGGCTATTGTTGGTGGGGCAATTCTTCCATTAATTCAAGGTTATGTAGCTGATATAACATCTATTCAAATGAGCTTTTTTGTACCTGCTTGTGCCTATATTTATATCTTTAGCTATGCACTTTATTCTGCTAGGAAACCTACAAAAATATCAGATGATGGACTTAAAACCGTAGCCGAGGCAAATTTATGAGTCAACAACAGACTTTGCTAGCTATTGCGACAAAAAGAAAAGCCGTGTTGTGTTTTGGCGAAGCACTGATCGATTTTCTGCATACTGGACAGCAAGCTGAGGACTCACTTAGCTTAAGTAACTACCGGCAGTATCCCGGTGGTGCGCCAGCGAATGCCGCCGTTGCTATTGCTAAACTCGGCGGTAAAGCACTATTTGCTGGACAAGTAGGGGCGGATCCTTTTGGTGAGTTTTTAATTGATTCATTACAAGCTTATCAAGTTGATACCCAGTTTGTTGCTAAACATCCCAGTGCAAAAACTGCGTTAGCTTTTGTAATGTTAGATAAAACTGGTGAGCGTAGCTTTTCTTTTCATCGTCATCAAACAGCTGATTTATTATTTGAACAGTCACAGGTAGATGAGGATTGGTTTAACGATTCAACTATTTTTCATTTTTGTAGCAATACCTTAACCGATGAACACATAGCCATGTGTACGGAGCATGCAGTACAACAAGCATCGAATCATGATTTGCTCGTCAGTTTTGATGTAAATCTCAGGCATAACCTTTGGTCAACTGGACAAGTGGATATTGATATAGTTAATAAGCTGGTTAAACAGGCACACATTTTAAAATTTTCTTTAGATGAACTGACATATTTAGCTCAAGGTAATATTGAGCAGTATATAAAAAGCTGTTTCAAAACAAATTGCCAATTGTTAATTATCACTGACGGAGAAAATATTCTCACTTACTATACCTCAGAAACCTTAGATGCAATTTATCCACCTAAAGTTACTGCCATTGATACCACTGCAGGCGGAGATGCCTTTATTGGCGCTTTACTCTTTGCTTTGAGTCATTTTGAGCAGCCAATAGAACTATTTAAGAATACCGCCTTACTAAAACAGGTGATTAATTTCTCTGCCTGCTGTGGTGCGCTTGCTGTTAGTAAAATGGGTGCATTTCCGGCTTTACCTAATCTTGATCAAGCAACAGTTTTCATCAAAGAGCAAGGATCCGCTCAAGCGCAGTTATTAGACCTTTTTTCTCGGAGCCATTAATGGACTTTTACGACAACTCTTTTTTAATCAAACATTGCGAAAGCATTCTCAGTTTTTATGACCAACGCATTATTGATTCTTCTGACGATATAAATAACGGTTACTTTCAAAATTTTTATGATGATGGCTCCACATTTAATACTGGTTTTAAACAACTAGTTAGTAGCACTCGCATTATTATCAACTACGCGACGGCTGCAAAAATTCTTGATAAACCGCATTATTTAGCTGTTGCTCAACATGGCTTAGATTTTTTGGAAAATGTTCATTGGCAATCAGAGAGTCAAGGTTATGCATGGACATTACAAGATAATCAACCAGAAGATATGACTCAACAAGCCTATGGTTACGCTTTTGTGTTATTAGCATATGCTGCGGTACGAAAGGCAGGAATAATTACCTGTGACGACAAACTTCATCAGGTATACAATTTACTTGAACAACGCTTTTGGCAAGCTGAGTATGGTTTGTATGCCGATACTTTAACGCTTAAAACAGTCATAGCTGAAGGTAAATTATCCGATTATCGTGGTCAAAATGCCAATATGCATTTATGTGAAGCAATGATTGCCGCTTATGAAGCAACCAATGATTCGCTATTTCTTGAGCGTGCAAAAACCATCGCCAGCAATATTTGTCAACGACAAGCTGCATTGACCAACGGTTTGGTATGGGAACATTTCACGAGTAATTTCCAAATTGATTGGCAGTACAATATTAACGATCCTAAAAACTTATATCGACCATGGGGCTTTCAACCTGGTCACCAAACCGAGTGGACTAAATTACTTTTACAACTCAATCGTCACTCCCCTGAGCAGTGGTTAGTCGATAGAGCAAAATATTTATTCGATGTTGCCTATGATAAAGCATGGGACAAACAATATGGCGGGCTTATTTATGGCTTTGATCAACAAGGAAAGTGCTGTGATGATGACAAATACTTTTGGGTGCAAGCAGAAACTATTGCCGCTGCCGCGTTACTTTACCAAGTAACCAAAGAAGACCAATACCTTCACAAGTACCATCAATTATGGCGTTACAGCTGGAAACACTTTGTTGATCATACTTATGGGGCTTGGTTTCGAGTATTACGTCGTGATAATAGCAAGTACTCTAACGAAAAGAGCAGTGCTGGCGCTAAATGTGATTACCATACTTTAGGTGCATGTTTTGAGGTGATTCAATCATTAGAATAACCTCACTTTTCAGCAAACAACGTATAAAATTGTTGTTTGCTGGTTATTCCTACCTCAAGAACCGACAAAAGCTCTATCATTGAGTGAGAATAAAACAGCTTGATTACTAATTGATTACTAAATTGATTCCACCTCTTTCATCGATAAATAAATAGTAGCAGTAGCTCCTTGTTTATTATCGTTATTCATTAAAGTTAACCGCCCATCATGTTGCTCGATGATATTTTGACTGAAACTTAACCCAACGCCTTGTCCTTGTTTTTTTGTGGTATAAAACGGTACAAATAAGTTATCAGTGTTAGCAATACCTTGACCATTATCAGTCACTTGAATCACCACACTTTCCTCACTACGCTTTATCTGAGTTGATAATGTTAATTCAATGTAAGGCTTATTATTTTCTCTACTTGCCTCTATTGCATTTTTAACTAAATTGATTAGCACTTGTTTTAATAAAACTGCATCAGCAAAAATTTCCTTCACCTTATTTTCAACCATAATATTGCTTTCAGGAAACAGTGCGGTGATCGTTTCAACAAGCTCTGAGCTGTTAAACCATGTTTTATTTATCACTACATTTTTACTGATATCACCATAACGATTAACAAATTCTTGCAGAGATATACTTCGATCAACAATCACTTGTAAGATTTCTTTTGATTTTGACTCTGTAGTTTCTAAGCTTGCCAGCGTTTGCGCTAAAGATTTTATCGGCGTTAATGAGTTATGAATTTCATGTCCTAATACTCGGATAATTTGCTGCCAAGACTTTTGCTGATTAACCCGCAACAACTGTTCAACATTGGTTAATATCACTAAGTGATAGGTTTGTTCATGTTCAACAAATTGACTGTGCTTTATTTGCCAGCGTTTGCTTTCAGTTTGATCTTTAAAGCCCCAGCCATTTTGATAAACCAAGCCTAGCTTTTCACTTAACGTTAACCGTTTAGTTTGCCAAGGCTGTTCGATATAATTTGAAAAAGCCCCATTAGCATGACTAAGTTGTAACTGGTCATTAAAAATCGCGATCGGTGCTTCTAATTGCTCAATCAAGTGATAAATAAGCAGGGTGTGTTGATCGTAGGCTTGTTTACGTTGTTGTAGATCATCCGCTAGCGTAGATATTTCTTCTGATAGGGTATTGAGAATACCTGATTGATAATGTGTTTTTATTCGTAAGCTATAATCTTCAAGTCGTACTGCTTCAACTAAATTAGTTAAGCTATAAAATGGCGTTGTTATTTTTTGATAAAAACGCAAAAAAAACATACTCAATGGTACAAACACCAACGTTAACACGGTAAATTGCATTAATGTTTTCAAAGATAATAACGACATTAACCATAAAGCTAAAACAAAAAAAGTAACAAATAACCCCACTAAAAATAATTTTAGTTGGTATTCAAGCGACTGGTTTTTATTCGATTTCTGCTCAGTTTTTAATGTCATATTTTTCCATACGGCGATAAATAGCTGATTTACTAATACCCAATAGGTCTGCCGCTTCAGCCGTTAAACCCTCAGTTTTTTGTAAGGCTTGCATCAATAATTGTTGCTCTGCTTGCTCCAAAGTCATTAAAGGCATTGTTTCCATGCTTGCTTGGCTAGTCTTTTTAAGATTGATCGCTTGTGCTGAAATAATATTATCGTCGGCAAATAAAACCGCCCTTTCCATCACATGACTCAGTTCTCTAATATTGCCAGGCCAGTCATAAGCTTTCAGTTTTTCAGCAACATCATCGGCTAGGGTTAAATTAGTTTGTCCGTATCGTAATGTATGTTTTTCAACAAAATGTTTTGCTAATGGGAAAATATCTTCGGTTCGTTCTCGTAATGGCGGAATATGAATTTCGATGGTATTAAGACGGTAAAATAAATCTGCTCTAAATTTTTCATCTTGGATCAGGCTTTCAAAGTTAGCATTAGATGCACTAACCAAACGAACATTTGCTCGTTCGGTAATGCTAGAGCCAACCATTTCATATTCGCTTGATTCAAGTACTCTAAGCAATTTTGCTTGCTGTGCTAACGGAATATTGGCAATTTCATCCAAAAACAGTGTACCTTCCTTTGCCATTTCAAAACGACCAATACGTGTTTCTTTGGCATCGGTAAAAGCACCTTTTTTATGGCCAAATAACTCACTTTCAAACAACGACTCTGGAATAGCTCCCATATTAACTGTCACCAAACTTTGCTGACAACGCGAAGAAAGCTGATGTATATAAGCAGCAATACTTGATTTTCCAGTACCGTTTTCTCCCGTTAATAAAATAGTCGCGTCCGTTTTAGCAATGCGCTTTATTTCTACCATCAAAGTAGACATTGCCTTGGATTGCCAAACTAAGCTTTCACTTTGTTCGCTATTATCTGTTTGCTGTTGCTGACGTAAGCGTCTATTTTGTTTTTTTAAATCGGTAACCTGAATTTGCTGCTTAATGACTTGTAATAAGCGTTGGTTATCCCAAGGTTTTTCAATAAAATCACTCGCTCCTTGCTGCATTGCTTTTACGGCTAAATCGATACTTGACCAACCTGTCATTGCAACAACAGGGGTCGTGATATCAAGCTTGGTAAGTTTAGCAAGAAAGTCTATGCCCTCTTGACCTGAAGTTGTATCTGACGAGTAATTCATATCCAGCAAAATAAGATCTACTTTCTCTTGCTTCATCACTTCCAATGCCTGCAATACTGAGTCAGCTTCAAGTACATGATAACCTTGATTACTCAAAAGAAAATTGGCGCTTAAACGTACATCAGCCATATCGTCAATTACTAGTACTGTTAAACTCATTACTTTACCTTTAAAAAACTATTAACTAAAAAGATGAGCAGCTTATTAACCAACACCGCCCATCGATTTCATTTATTACACTTATTCATTACGCAACGATTTTATTGGATCTTGTGATATCGCAGCTTGTATTGGAATATAACAAGCAATATAAGCCACAGCTAACATTATTGGCACCACACTTAACATGCCAATAATATTGATATCAATAGCAAAACTCACTTGTTGTCTAACCACTAAGAAAAGAATCACAGTTAATATAGTACTAATCACCATACCTAACAGTACCGGCAGTAAGTTTTCTTTCATTACCATATTTCTAACACTGTGAGTTTTAGCACCCAATGATAAATGAATGCCTAACTCGTAACGACGCATCTGTGTGCTGTAATTAAGTACGCCATAAATTCCAGCTGCAGCTAATAGTAACGATAATAAACCAAGTACAATCGTTAAACCTGCGGTTAATTTATGTCTATAAATAAGGTCGGCGTGCTGCTGTGTATGGCTTATTACTGTTCTTATTCTTAATTTAGCGTTGATTTTCAATAATAATGGTAAAATTATTTCACGCGATAGTTGAGCGCCTTTAGTTACTTTGATATCAAACCCAAAGTCTTCAAAAGCCGCGTAAGGCAAGTAATATCGCATATAACCTAAGTCGCCTTCCATTCCAGGACGATAATAATCTTTAACAATACCAACAACTTTTAATGGCTGGGTTGCTTGTATTTGGAAAATCTCACCAATAGCATCTCCATTAGGGGCAAGCTCACGCGCTAATGACTCACTCAAAATAATTTCATTAATATTATAACGAGGGTCTTTTTGCTCAGTAAAGGTTCTGCCTTGTATAATCGACAATTCAAGAGTATCGAAATAGTTATAATCAACCATATTAAAAGCAAAGCTCCCCATTCTTTTGCTGTTTCTATCTTCTAAACTCATAGAATTGGATCCTCTAAAAATAGCAGGAGCTATGCTTCTTGAAACTTTATCTACTTGAGGCAACTTCTCAAGTTCAGCTTTAATACTCAAGGTTAATAAATTCATTTCAACTAAACTTTCAGGTGAATAATTAGCACCTTTAGGTCGATCAACTCGCAAATAATAAACATCCTCTTCATTAAAGCCAAGCGGATGTAAAATTGTTTCAAGAGCTTGTTCAATGACAACAGATGCCCCTGCTAGCAACAAGGTAGCTAAGGCAACTTGCATAGCAATAAGAAAGTTTCTAACCCGCTTAGATACTTGCAAACCACTGCCTTTACCACTGCTTTGTAGCTGCGTTTGCAAAGTGTCGTAATTCACCACTCGGCTAGATAATTTAGCGAACGTTGCCGCCAACAGTATGACGATAAAACTAGTAAACATTAAGGTCACACTATCAATGCCCAGCTCAGAAATTCTAGGCAATTGCTCGGCAGCAAGCTCTTCTAATAAAACAAATCCCCAACCGGCAACTAATAAACCTAAAGCACCAGCAATCACCGATAAAATTAAACTTTCAGCAAACATTGATATGAACAGTTGATTCGGTTTAGCACCTAAAGCCGCTTGAATTGCCATGGTTCTCTGCTTTTGTGCCGCTCGCGAAAGAAATAAATTAGTGACATTAGTCACTGCAATTAATAACAAACCAATAACGCCACTCAATAATAACAACGCCACATTTGAGCTATCTCCAACAATAATATCCTTTAGAGACACTATGTTAGCACTAGCAGTATCACCCTCTTCAGGAGCATCGCTAGCAATAAACTTTTCATTAAGCATCGCCCCTAATTGAGCGGTTGCTTGTATCGGTGAAACTCCCTCTTTTAATTTACCAATACTGTTTAATGCTCTGGTCATTATGCCCCAATGAGTAACATTTAGACCTTGGTAGTCCCAAGGAAGCCAAAAGTTTGGAGCTTCATTGTTTCTATTTGCCGGTGCAATAAAGGTTTCACTCGTGACGCCAATAACTTTATAACTAATATGACCGATCATAATTTTCTGACCAATGATATCAACATTGCTTTGATACCACTTCTGCCACGTTTGATAACTTAAAACAACAACGGCTTGATGTGTATCTAGCCCTTCATTTTCATTCATCACTCGTCCTAAGTGCATTCGTGGTGTTAATAAAGAAAAGTACTCTGGTGTAACAAAGTTAATCAAAGCATTAGGCTGTTCAGGATGGTCAGCAACTAATTCTTTATGGTCAAAAACTAAGGCGAACTTATCGAAAACTTGCTGATTTTTATACCATAACAACATGCCAGGGGCTGACTGAGAACCACTAAAGCTATTACCTTCTGCATTAGCATAAGTCTGTTGTAAAACAACCAATTGCTCTGCATTAGGGTAAGGTAATGATTTAACCAATAGCACATGATTTAAACTAAAAATACATATCAAGGCACCTAAAGTGACTGATAAAGTGGCGATAACCGTAGCTGAAAACCCTGGTACACTTAACAAAGCAGTTTTAGCTAAGGCAAGTTCAAACTTTAAGTGGCGAAGGAAACGTTTCATTGTGCCTCCTGCGCAGTCATTTTATCGACAGCATATTCATCTGCACTGTATTCATCGGCAATCAGACCATCTAATAAATGTAACTTACGAGTTGCCATATCTGCATACCGAGGATCATGAGTTACCATGCAAATAGTCATACCCTCGCTATTCAATTTAGCTAACATAGCCATGACCGCATCACCATTTTTAGAATCTAGATTACCTGTTGGTTCATCAACCAATAAAATGCTTGGCTTACCAACAAGACCACGAGCAATAGCAATGCGCTGTTGCTGACCACCAGAAAGTTGATTAGGTTTATGATCACAGCGATGTGACATATCCACCTTAGCTAAGCTTGCTAAGACTTCAATTCTGATGTCAGCTTCTGATATCGCCGGCTCACAATACCTTAGAGGTAAAGCAACATTATCAAAAACACTCAATTCATCAATTAGGTTAAATGCCTGAAAAACAAAACCAATGTGCTGGTTACGAATTTCAGCTCTATGATTAATAGATAAGTTACTCACATCTTGACCATCAATAAAATATTGACCTGAAGTAGGGCTATCGAGTAAACCTAATAAAGAGAGTAACGTTGACTTACCGCAACCTGAAGGCCCTGAGATTGAAATATAATCTTGATTATAAATGGCTAAGTTCACACCACGTAATGCATGAGTTTCAATGCTTTCTGTTGAAAAAACTTTTGTTAAGTTTTTCATTTCTATAATGACTTTTTTTGAAGCTGTAGTTTGCTTATTGGTCATTGTGGTTACATTTTCATTTGTCATAAGAGTTTCCTAAATTATATATGATTTTCAACAATTTTTTTATTGAGTGATGGTGATATTAGTGGTGTTGTCCCAACGTGACATATCAGACAAAATAAAAGTGTCGTTTTCTAATCCACCCTTAAGTATTTGAATGAACTCGCCACTTGCCTGACCGTAGTTGATAGCAACTTTGTGGGCTTGCTCTTGGTCTTGATCCATTTTGAATAATTGTGTTTTCATGCCTGCAGTGGCATTGACTGGTTTTTTGATATACATCACCCCTGTTAATGTGCCAATTGAAATAACAGCATCAACATTAAGGTCAGGGCGAGCATTACTAGGGAGCTTTCCAGTAAGAGACACTTCAATTGAAATCATGCCTTGCTTAACTAAAGGATTAATACGTTGAATTTCCCCTATGATGTTTCCACCACGGGTATCAATATTAACCATCTGATTTATAGCAATATGATCAATGTCAGATTGTGAAATATTAAGCATGGCAAACAAACTATCAACACTACCCACTAAAGCAACTTGCTCACCCAAAGCGACACTTTGCCCAAGCTCAACGGCTAAGTTTTGCACAACGCCGTCAATACCTGCCCTTACTGTTAAGCGATTAAATTGTTCGGTGATAACTGCAACATTTTCTTTTTGTTGTTCAATGCTATCTTGCTCAATAGCTAATTCTTGTTGATGAACTTCACTGAGTTGCTCTAATCTTGTTTTTTCAATAATAATACGACGAGATAACTGACGATGATCTAGCTGTGAACGCTTAAATGTTAATTCAGACACTATGCCTTTTTTCACTAACTTTTCTTCTGCTAGCATTTTAAGTTCAGCAAGTTCTAGCTCTGACATTAATTGCTCTTGCAATGCTTGATGAGCTAACAATTCTCTTTTTTGTTTTAATTCTACTTGTAAAAATATTGCCTTAGCGCTGTTGTGATTACGCTTAGCTTCTCTAACTTGTTGTGATATGTCAGGATTAGACAAGCGGGCAATAATGCTATTTTTCGTAACCAAGGAGCCGGGTTTAAGTAAAATTTCTTCTACCGTGGCATTTGCTGGAGCTGTTAATAAACGTTGATGTTTCGATTTCAATTTACCATAGCCTTCAACCTCCAAAATAAGATCGCCATGTTTCACGGTATCAGTCCAAATTTGATTACTAGCTACTCTTTCAGCACCTGATGGTTGGCTAAAACTCCACATGCTCAAAACGAATACCGAGAGTAAGCCAGTAGCAATCCATTTCTGCTGTGGTTTAATTGATTTCTTTTCGGTTGATTTTTTAATATCCATGAACGGCTCCCAATATAATTAGTATTGAGAGAGCAAAACAAATGCCAATTCATAACAACTTGAAATTAAAGGGTTTTATTTCTATGCTGTTTTTTTATTTTCGTTTCCAACAACGATTTTTGTGATATCGAAAATGGAGATATGCACACGATAAGTGAAAGTTAACTTAATCACATGAGAAAAGTTTTGAAAAATAAAAGTAAGCCGATGTTAAGTGAAAAGCTGAACAATAATAGCCTTTGCTCGGTATCACGACTATTTAGTTATCAACTGTATTTAATCACCAGACCCTAAATATTGTTCAGGATCGTCAAACATTTTCTGTAATAACTCAACCAATTTACCGACATGTAAACCATCCATAAGGCTATGATTTACTTCTACCGAGAAAGGCATCAAAAAATCAGGTTTATTCATTTTTCCAAAGACCAATAATGGAATTCCGTCTTTATCTTCACCTTGTCTAGCGTGACTAAAACTGGTGATAGTGATCCAAGGAATAACAGAGATGTGAATTGTATTTTTTATTGCTTTGTCTTTAACAAAACTTTCTGAAAAAAACGCTTCCGCTTTAGCTTGTTCACTTACCCTTATGGCTTGTTTTTGATAATTCGAAAAGCTGTTTGTATACGCCATTTCAGAGAATCGTATTGTCTCATTATCAGCAAGCTGAATAACCCCTACAGAAGATTGCTTATAAACCCGCACCTCATTTTCAGCTAATCTATACCTGAATGATTCAATTTGATTAACAGCGCACATTGATAAATAAATGTAAGCATCAAAAAACGATATTTTACCGGCCTTACAGAACTTAAATAGCTTTTCAGCATTTAAATTACAACAAATATTAAAATGTGGCTGAGTAAAAGTACGATAGAATTGAAAGTGTTGCTTTCTTGACCAATTATCAATATCTAATAATTGGTATTCGTTATTGTTTGAATTCATATTCTGCTTAAGTTTTTAACTGGTTGCCTAAAGGGAGCTTTCTGTTACGCTTGCCGGTTACATTGTAAATTGCATTCATCAAAGCAGGTATAAAAAAGCGACCACTCAAAAGAGTAAGTCGCCTAATAATGAGATTAGATCTCAAATCTTTTTATCGATAACACTTTAATTCACGCAGTGGTGGTTCTAACTTTACTAGTATGTTTCCAACTTTATTTAGAACCCACAATATAGAAATAGCTAAATACTGCTTACTCAACCGTAACTGACTTAGCCAAATTACGTGGTTGGTCAACATCAGTCCCCTTTATAATAGCCACGTAATAGGACAATAGTTGTAATGGCAAGGTATACACAATAGGCGCAATGATTTCATCACAGTGAGGTACGTTGATCACTTTCATGGTTTCATCGCTTTCGAATTTGGCATCATTCGCAGCAAAAACATACATCAAACCACCACGAGCACGTACTTCTTCAACATTTGATTTTAATTTTTCAATTAAATCGTTTTGTGGGGCAACGACGATTACTGGCATTTCAGCATCAATTAAGGCTAAAGGACCATGTTTTAACTCACCAGCAGCATAAGCTTCAGCATGAATGTACGAAATTTCTTTCAGCTTAAGCGCTCCTTCCATAGCAATTGGGTACTGATCGCCACGCCCTAAAAATAAGGCGTGATGCTTATCTGCAAAGTCTTCTGCTAACCCTTCAATTGAAGAAGCTAATGCTAATACTTCATCGAGTTTGTTAGGTAAGGTCATTAATGATTGCGCAATATCATTTTGCGTTTGCTCGTTCATACCATGATGTTTACCAATGGCTAGCGTCATCATTAATAAACCAACAAGTTGCGTTGTAAAAGCTTTAGTTGATGCGACACCTATTTCAACACCTGCTTTAGTCATAAATGCTAAGTCTGACTCTCGTACTAGAGAAGAGCCTGCCACATTACAAATAACTAAACTTGATTGATAACCGATTTCTTTGGCTAAGCGTAATGCAGCAAGTGTATCTGCAGTTTCTCCTGATTGTGAAATAGTCACGATCATGGCATTTTTTGGAACATGCGATTTACGATACCTAAACTCACTCGCTATTTCGATATTACAAGAAACGCCTGCAAGTGATTCTAACCAATATCGGGCTACCATGCCTGAATGATAACTGGTACCGCAGGCAATAATTTGCACATGCTCGATGTTTTTAAATATCTCATCAGCACCATCACCAAAGGTATTGATGTCAAGTTGATTACCAACAAGTCGTCCTTCTAAAGTGTTACGAATGGCAGTAGGCTGCTCGTAAGTTTCTTTCAACATGTAATGACGGTATTCACCTTTATCACTAGTATCTTGACTCACTTCTTGTTCTTTTGCTTCACGAACAACAGCATTGCCATCAAGATCAAAAACGTTCACTTCATAACGAGTAACTTCGGCAACATCACCTTCTTCTAGAAAAGCAAATTTACGAGTAACCGGTAATAATGCCATCATATCTGAAGCGATGAAGTTTTCACCTAAACCATAACCAATGACTAATGGGCTACCTGAACGAGCAACAACAATACGGTCTTTGTCTGTGCTATCCATAACAACTGTGCCATAAGCACCATCAAGTTGTTTAACGGTTACTTGCACTGCAGCTAATAATGATTCTGCCGTTTTCAATTCATGATGTACTAAATGAGCAATAACTTCGGTATCTGTTTCTGAGGTAAAAACATAACCTAGTGCTGTTAATTGAGTTCTTAATTCTTGGTGGTTTTCAATAATACCATTATGAACCACTGCGATATTATCGCTAGAGATGTGAGGATGAGCATTGTTTTCACTAGGAACACCGTGAGTCGCCCAACGAGTATGTGCGATACCCGTACCGCCAGATAACGGATCTATTTTCACCGCATCAGCTAATTCTTGCACTTTACCTAAACGTCGTGCACGATTTAATTGACGGTCATTATCAACAATAGCAACACCTGCTGAGTCATATCCACGATATTCAAGTCGTTTTAACCCTTCTACCAATATATCTGCTACGTCACGCTGTGCAACTGCACCTACGATTCCACACATACTAAAATCCTTACTTATTTATTATTTGGCACAAATTAAATTGATGCCTTGTTTTATTAATTTATTTTTTACATCTAACGATAAATCGTCATCTGTTATGAGGGTGTGTATTTGTTTCCACGAAATTTCTAGGTTTGGGATCTTTCTGTTTATTTTTTCAGACTCTATCATCACAATCACCTCTCGAGAAACTTCCGCCATCACCTGACTTAATCCCAACAATTCATTAAAGGTGGTAGTTCCTCGGTCAATATCGATCCCATCTGCACCAATAAATAGCTGATCAAAGTCATATGAGCGTAATACGCTTTCAGCAACTTTGCCTTGAAATGACTCAGAATGTGGATCCCATGTACCTCCGGTCATTAACAAGGTTGGCTCATTCTCCAAACCCTGTAACTCTGAAGCAATAGATAAAGAGTTTGTCATTACAATTAAACCATCTTTATCTGATAACTCTTGAACCAGTGCAGATGTTGTACTACCACTGTCAATAATTATGCGGTTATGGTCTCGAATAAGACCCGCAGCTTTTTTAGCTATAGCAAGTTTGCGTTTAGAGAGCTTTTCCGGCTTTGGTTCTATTAGTTCTCTAGGAAGAGGCACAGCTCCACCGTAACGACGTAAAAGTAAACCGCTATTTTCTAAAGCAGCAAGATCTTTACGAATGGTGACTTCTGATGTTTCAAATTTTTTGGCTAATAGATCAACACTCACTTCGCCGGAAAGGTTTAACTCGGTAATAATGATATGGCGTCGTTGCTTGGTATTTCTTTTTGTCATAAGTTTCGTTCTGAAGAAAATAAGTTTCGTTTGAAAACTTATCTATTTAACCAAATGCAATTCTAAAACACAATGGGAATATTTACTTTTGGTTAATAAACGGCTTATATCTGAGAAAATACTGATAATTAGTTTGTTTTTGAACTATTTTAGCTGCTTGTTGCAACTTATTTACTAATGCTGCATCCATTGATTTATTCAGCGCAATGTAACTATCCCTTCGTGTTTCAGGTAAAGTAACATAATCAAAATACTCTTCTTGGCTTTTTGTTAAATTAGCATAATAATCTTTGATAACAAGAGGGTCGAGATAGAGTAAATCTACCTTGTTTTTCATAAACAAATGCATTGCATCATCAAAAGATGCGACAATATATAAATTCTCTTTTTCAGAAAAACCATGATTGATAAGGGAGGTATGACTGTAGCTATCTCGTACCACAGCAATAAGTTTTGTTTTAGCCTGAGCAATATTTTCAACTTTATTTTGAGGTTTCGATTTCAGAGAAATAAAGGCGCGAACCAATTCACTTACTTTAAGCAGCCAGATAAACTGACCCTCTCTCTTCTTTGTCCTCACTATACTTAAAATCATTACATTAGGAGTAGTGGAAGCAATATTAAAAGTCCGTGACCAAGGATAAAACTCCACTTTTTTAGCTAGTTCAGCTTGCTTCATCAATAATTTAAATATTTCAGCAGTAGAGCCTTTAAGTTGTTCTTTTTCTTGATACTGTAAAATTTTATGCGTGGTAGCAACAACCCTTAACTCAACAGCAGCATTAGCTTGTGTGATAAAACACAAGCTAATGCTAATCAACAAGGCAAAAGCTATTCGCAAATATACATCTCTATGATTTTTTAGTTGGTCTTTTCCAGCCTTTAACATTACGTTGTTTACCACGAGCAACAGCTAACTCTTCTTTCTCAACATCTTTAGAGATAACTGAGCCTGCACCTATGGTTGATGTAGCACCAATAAATACAGGAGCAACTAAAGAGCTGTTTGAACCAATAAAAGCGTTATCATCTATTATAGTACGAGATTTATTAATACCATCATAATTACAAGTAATAGTACCGGCACCAATATTGACATTTTTTCCAATAGTAGTATCACCAAGGTAAGTTAAATGACCCGATTTACTGCCTTCACCCAATGTGGATTTTTTCATTTCGACAAAGTTGCCAACATGCGAGTTATTATTCATGGTTGTATCTGGGCGAATACGTGCAAATGGACCAACTGAACAATCATCACCTATCACTGCACCTTCGATCATCGAATTAGGTTTTATGATAGTATTCTCTCCAATCGTACAATCTTTTAAAATACTGTTTGCTCCCACCTGAACTCCGTTAGCTAAAACAACTTCTCCTTCAAAAATACAGTTAACATCAATCTGTACCTCTTGTCCTACAGCAATTCTACCTCGAATATCAATACGACTTGGATCGCGCAAACTAGCACCAGCTAACATTAATACTTCTGCTTCTCTTAATTGAAAAGCACGCTCTAAAGCAGCTAACTGTACACGATTATTAGCACCTTCAACTTCAACTTCTGTTTCTGGATGTGTTGTGGCTATTTCTTTACCTTCACTATGACAAGCAGCAATAATATCGGTAAGGTAATATTCACCTTGAGCATTTTCATTGGACAAATTTGCTAACCAACGTTTTAAATCTCCACCATTTGCGAGTAAAATCCCGGTGTTGCACTCATTAATTTTTAATTGTTCTGCATTAGCATCTTTTTGTTCAACTATTCCTACTACTTGGCTAACTTCTTCTCCATTTTCAGCTCTAACAATTCTCCCATAACCTGTTGGATCTGCTAAATGAACAGTCAAAAGAGCCATGCCATTATCAGGTTTCACTGCTAATAAACTTTCCAATGTTGAAACTTTAGTCAGTGGTACATCGCCATATAGTACTAAAACATTTTCATCATCTTTAAGCAGTGGTGAAGCCATATCAACAGCATGTCCCGTACCTAGCTGTTCTTTTTGTTCAACAAAAGTAAGCTCTTCTCCACTATTACCTTTAGAGAGCTGCGCTTTTAAAACTTCGCCACCAAAGCCATAAACAAGATAAATATTATCTGCATTTAAATAACGCGCTGCATCAATAACATGACTCACCATAGGCTTGTCTGCAATAGGATGAAGTACTTTAGGAAGTGAAGAACGCATGCGAGTGCCTTTACCCGCAGCAAGAATAACAACTGATAAACTCATAACTGACCCGTTATTTTATTATATTAATTAGTAATGTATGAGATAGATTGTAGCGACTATAAATGCCGAACACTATTAATTTTATTATTCATGATTTGAAACAGTTAGATTTTATTAGCGAGCTTTAAAAATACAGTTTGGAAGACAAAGCATATTTCTTTATTTTAATCATTATGTTCTTAAATGACCTATAAACATAAATTAATAACTTCATATAATAGAACTAAGCCTATTGTAACTTTATAACCCTTAAATGGATTTGCTTCATTTGAGAGTTATTTAGTATGTAAAATACCTACAGGCAAGGCTTCAAACCAATCTAAAAACCGCTTAACATCATCACCTTTAAAGATTCTACCATGTTGTGGACACATCATTTCTATATCTAGTGCTCTTGCTCGATTAACCCAGTCATTTTTCGCTTCATTTGACGGCATCCACCGCTGATGAAACATCTTCATTTTCTCTATGTGTGAATCAAAGTCTTCAACAAACATTGGTGCATCTGCCGATTCAAGAGCCGCGCCAATATCACCCGACATCAATATTTTTGCCTCCCTATCATAGACATTAAAGTTACCCGAAGAATGTAGGTAATGAGCAGGAAAGAACTCCAAATTAACTCCATCTAGCTTTAAGTCACTACCTTCATCAGGAATAGCTGAATATGAGATATGCTCCATACCAAAATGACGAATAAACCCTTCCCAAAGCCAGGGTGAATGTAATGTTGCATTTTGCAGCGCTTGGTCCCAAAGCCCAAGAGAAGAAATAATATCGGGATCTTGATGTGAAGCAAACAAGTGTGTAATTTGCTCAACAGGAACAAGTTTTATTACGTTAGCTAACATTGCAGAAAAAAGCTCTATTCCGCCGGGATCCATTAATAATGTATTCTTTTTTGTAATGACAACATATTGGTTGGTATCAATTATATTATCTGGTTTATCGACATCACGGCCTAAAACTATCCATTTGTGAGAGGGGTTTTCAAAAATTGTATAACTCTTCATTACGCTTCCTGCTGTAAGTTTGATACTAAATGTTGTGAGGTACTTATATGGTCTTTAATTGCAGATGCTGCACTTTCAACGTTATTGGCTACATTATTTAATGATTCTTGGTACAAAAGCCCTGCTTGTGATGCTTCAACGCGTGATAATGTTGCTAAGATAACCGCAGTACGTAGTTCATCTTTTAAGGTTTCTAATTCGGTAGTTAATTTTGATAATTGTTTTTGATAATTTGTATAGAGCAAATACTGACATCCTTTGGTTCGATCATAGCCAAAATTCAAACTATCAATAAAATGGCTTCCCTCAGCTCGCTTATAAACCGCTTCAAACTTGTTAATAGCATTATCTGTTCGAAACTTATTTGCTGCGGTACGACTTAAATCAGCCGCAAGTGTATTTATCTCCGTAGAGGAATGAACAGTAACAGTTGCAAGTTTATCAATAAAGTCAGTTAACGGTCTAAAGCCTGCAGCTCCTTCTCCAGCCCTTAATGCAACAGCGCGAGCATTACTTGCGGTGATGGAAAGTTTTTTTGCAATTTTTGTTGCTTTATCGAGCTCAGCAGCGATAACAGCAGCAATAACAAAAAAGCTATATGTTTCCTTATGCATTATATCCACTTTTTTTTTATGGTTTTTGTAACTATAGGAAAGTATTTAATTATCTGCTAAATATTTTAGTAATTTTTTCTTTTACAAAAAAAAACGACCATTTACTTTACAGTAAAATGGTCGTTTGATATTCACTAAAACTTAGTGTTGTCTTGTATCTAGAAGTTCGCTAAAGCTTAAACTTTTTTCTTAGTCGCTTGTATTACGCGTAATTGCGCAGTTACACGAGCTAATTCAGCTGCAACTTCGGCATAGTCTACATCATCGCCATGAGCGTTGATGTGGTCTTCTGCACGTTGTTTAGCTTCCGTTACTGCTTGTTCATCTAAATCATCAGCACGTACTGCTACATCAGCAAGTACAGTGACATGATTTGGTTGAACTTCTAACATACCGCCAGAAAGATAAATAACTTCTTCCTCTCCGCCATATTTTACAATGCGAGCCATACCAGGTTTTAGTGAGGTCAATAAAGGTGCATGACCAGGCATAATACCTAATTCACCTTCTGAACCTGTGATCTGTAATGATTCAATACGACCAGAGAACAACGCCTCTTCGGCACTTACTACATTTAGATTTACTGTCATTGCTGACATTTCGACCTCCTAAAGTAGGTGAATTAGCTTAGAATATTACGAAGTAAAATCTAAGCTAAAACTCCCAAGCAAATTACATGTTTTTAGCTTTCTCAGCTGCTTCTTCAATAGAACCAACCATGTAGAATGCTTGCTCAGGTAAATCATCGTAGTCACCAGCTAAAATGCCAGTAAAACCTGCGATAGTAT
>Ga0209396_1000491_pt1 | contig 46541 bp, 45 predicted proteins | sample GOMGulsemesocosm_6_FD_184638 | JGI IMG/M metagenome (GOLD analysis project Ga0209396, IMG submission 184638) | Methane-oxidizing microbial communities from mesocosms in the Gulf of Mexico - GOM8C Gulf of Mexico (SPAdes) (version 2) | ecosystem: Environmental > Aquatic > Marine > Cold seeps...
ACAGTTCCTGTTTTTAAAAGGTTAATTGTTACACTTGCACTTGATTCTTGAAAATCAGTAGAGAAGTTTAATTGAGTCATTGCTTCTTTTGCAGTAGTCGAATAAATTGTAGATTTTACATTTCCCATCTTAATAAATTTTAAAAGTTATTTAATACTATTTCTGAACACTTCAAATATCTAAATACATTATAAAATTCTGATATAAAATGGTATAAGGGCGATATTTTTTATAACAAGAGGGCGGTTTATTAGCATAAGCTTTAAGGAAACAAACCAAAAAACGTATAGTTTGTGCCAACACCAAGTTTACTGTATCGAAAACTTATAACATACATTAGACTCAATACTTTAGTTAAAAAAAAGCCAAAACTTAAATATCAATTAAACCCTTTTTACAAATAAGGGTCATACACCCAAATAAATTAAGTAATGAGCAAAGATATTTTAAAACTAGTACTGTTCTCTGTCATATTATTAATGACTAGTTCAATTGTAGCACAAAGAGGGCCTGGAAATAGAGGGCAATCTCAAAACCAAAGGCAAGGCGAAAGAGAGCTTCCTAAATTTAATGCAGAAAATGCAGTTGGTATACTGATGTATGATTATGAAAGAGTCCTAAAAAAGACAAAAGTTAAAAAGGCTAAGAAAAAAAGTAGGATAGCAAAAATCATTTCAGATTATAACCACACCATCACCGAAATTAAGTTTTTACATTCTGAAGAATTTAGAGCAACAGAAAATTTTGTAACCATAAAACGAGCAACAGCAAAAGAAAACAGGGATAGAGAGGCAATGCGTTTTATTCAACAGGAAGCAATGGAGAAATTAATTCCTATTAAACATAAAGTACATAAAGCTGTGCAAGTGTTAAATGAAAAGTTAGCGCTAGTTTTTTCTGAAAAGCAGCTTCATAAATGGCGTCGTCTTCAACGCGCTCGAAAAGAAAATATAAAACCAAAAAGGCCTGATAATCCAAAAGGAGGTAGACCACAACGAGGAGGGCCTAGAGGTCGATAAAGAAGGTCATAGAGTTAGCCACAAAAAAGAGAAGCCAAATAGCCTCTCTTTTTTGTTATATATATGTTTCTTATTTAAGCCACCCCTTCACCATTAGCAACATCCTCCTCATCAGGGTTTACGAATATTAGTTTTCCATTGGATTTTTAATACCTGTGTTAATTCTTAAAAACCTTTAATCTGTATTTATAATTCCAATAATAACCAAAAATATAATCATCATCGTATTTAAAAACAGTCTTTAATTTAAAATCATCATATATAGTATTCTCATATTCTTTAATCTTATCGAAGGTATTATTTTTAAATTCACCAGATTTGTGATTTAAATTTTCATCAAACAAACAATTTATAAATGTAGATTTTGTACTAGTATAAGATCCGTATGAATAATATGTTGGCGACACATAAACACTAGCTAAACCTGCTATAGCTCCACCTACTACACCTCCCACTAAGACAGCTCCTGTCATATAACCACTCCTATTAGTAAATTTCATCACACCACCAATAGTTATGTGATCAATCCCGTTTATAGTAACAATTGAAATACCTACGTTTGTACTTGCTATTTTTCTTAAAAACTGTTTCGTTTTATCTAACTCCCTTTGACTATCAAATTTGTTTGTTTTCTTTTGAATTATTGATGAATTTTTAAACCAAATAGAATCATTCACATTTAAGTTAATAACTTTTGATCGCTGGTTAGTTTCTAAATTATAATATGAAAACGCTAAATTATGCTTAGTTGCTGAAAGTTGATATAATTTCCCTTGATGGTAAAAGGAATTAGAACTCATACGCTGTTTTATATCTTCGCGAACATCAATATGTTGTACCCATTTTACGTTAGAAATATTATTTTTTAAATTAATTACAATTAATTTAGTTTCTACCTTTCTCTCATCTAAAGTAATAACAACCTCTTTATCCGTTGTATAAATTTTATTATAATTAGATGTTTTTTCAATTGCATTTGGCGTATCACCTTCTATCTTTTCCAAATTAAGAACATCAGGGATACTTGATTGAGAAAAAAGAGTTTTACTCAGTTTTAAACTCTTATCCTCTAAAGGATATTCCTTTTTATTAAATGAAGATTTCTCATCAAAACTGTATAATTGAATAATTGAATCTCCATTCAAACATAACAAATAGAACTTTCCGTTTTTACTAAATGCATCCAAAAACTTACTCTCCAATTTCAAATCAATATTCTCAATTGAAGAATCTTTCGTTTCAAAATCAACCTCCAAAACAGAAAATTCATTTCTCCTTTTATTAGTAAAATAAATATAATACTGATTTCCTTCTACTCTATACCCTATTATCTCTTTAAACTTCTTTTTAGGTCGCTCAAAAATAAGCTCAGATGAAATACTTTTGTCTTCATTTAACAAATAACATTTCATCTCTTTTTTATTATCAAAAAACAACGCAATAATATCATCCTCAACAATAGTAAAAACACTTCTCTTAGACATTAAACCTTTTAACTTAACATCAAAATCAGCTATAGTTTCCTGTCCTGATAACAACTGGGTTGTTAAAAAGAGTATTAAATAAATATACTTCATGTTATTTGATTAGTTATGCCACTCCTTCCCCATTATTCACATCTGCCTCATCAGGATTTACGAATACTAGTTTTCCATTGGAATTCTCCGTCATTAAAATCATTCCTTCGCTTTCTACACCACGTAATTTTCTAGGAGCCAAATTCACCAATACAGCAACTTTTTTTCCTACTACATCTTCAGGTTTAAAGCTTTCTGCTATTCCTGAAACAATTGTTCTGGTATCAATTCCAGTATCTACTTTTAACACCAATAACTTTTTGGTTTTTGGCATTTTTTCAGCTTCCACAATAGTCCCTGTACGGATATCTAACTTAGAAAAGTCTTCAAAAGTAGCCGTCTCTTTTTGAGGCTCTACAACTTTGTTTGCTTTCTCGTTTTCTAGCTTGATGTTTTCTAGTCTATCCAATTGTTTTTGGATATCCTCATCTTCTATTTGAGGGAATAAAATTGGTGCTTTACCTTCTTTTATTTTATGTCCTGATGGTAACAAGTCTGCTTTATCAGCAATATCGTTCCATTTAGTTTCTGGTTGCTGTAACAGGTCTTGTAACGTTTTTGATGCAAACGGTATAAACGGCTCACTTAAAGTTGCCAAAGCAGTAGCTATTTGTAAGGCTACATACATACTTGTTTTTGTACGCTCTTCATCAACCTTTATCGTTTTCCAAGGCTCTTGTTCTGCCAAGTACTTATTCCCTAAACGTGCTAAATTCATCATTTTCAAATTCGCTTCTCTAAAACGGTAGCGTTCAATTGAAAATGAAATATCTGCAGGGAATTTCTTTAATTCTTCTAAAGCATCTAAATCAGCATCCGAATACTCAGCAGGTACTGGCACAATTCCATCGTAATATTTATTGGTCAATACTAAAACTCTATTGATAAAGTTTCCGTAATTATCGGCCAATTCTTTATTACGCGATTGGAAATCTTTCCAAGTAAAATCATTATCCTTTGTCTCTGGTGCAGTAGCTGTTAAAGTATAACGCAACGCATCCTGTCTTCCTGGGAAATCTTCTAAATATTCGTGTAACCAAACAGCCCAATTTTTAGAAGTAGATAATTTATTTCCTTCTAAATTTAAGAACTCATTTGCAGGCACATTATCTGGTAAAATATAACTTCCTTCTGCTTTTAACATCGCTGGAAAAATAATGCAATGAAATACAATATTATCTTTCCCTATAAAATGCACTAATTTAGTATCATCATTTTTCCAATATGGTTCCCAATCTTTTCCTTCGCGAGCTGCCCATTCTTTAGTAGCTGAAATATATCCGATAGGCGCATCAAACCAAACGTATAATACTTTTCCATCACCACCTTCAACAGGTACAGGAATTCCCCAGTCTAAATCTCTAGTTACAGCACGAGGACGTAATCCGTCATCAATCCATGATTTACACTGTCCATATACATTCGATTTCCAATCCGATTTATGATCTTCTAAAATCCATTGTTTTAAAAACGCTTCATGCTTATCCAAAGGTAAAAACCAGTGCTTTGTTTCTTTTAAAGAAGGAACCGCACCTGTAATTGCCGATTTTGGGTTTATTAAATCCGTTGCATTATGACTCGTTCCACATTTTTCACACTGGTCACCATAACTTTCTTCATTCCCGCATTTAGGGCAAGTACCAACAACAAATCTATCGGCTAAAAACTGTTTTGCATCCGCATCATACAATTGTTGTTCAACTTTTTCTACAAATTCACCTTTTGCATCTAAGGTTTTGAAAAACTCAGAAGCAGTTTCATGATGAACTTTTGCTGAAGTTCTAGAATAGTTGTCAAAAGAAATTCCAAAATCTTCAAAAGATTTTTTGATAATACCATTGTATTTATCAACGACATCTTGAGGAGAAACCCCTTCCTTCTTTGCTTTTAGCGTAATAGGCACACCGTGTTCATCACTACCACAAACAAAAGCAACATCTTTACCTAATAATCGTAAATAACGCGCATAAATATCAGCAGGAACATAAACTCCTGCTAAATGCCCAATATGTATTGGTCCGTTAGTATAAGGCAATGCTGCGGTTAGGGTATATCTTTTTGGATCTTGATTCATCTTTATCTAAAATTGAACTGCAAAAATACACATTAGAACTTATAACTGACATAGATTTCCTATTTTTACTACCATGAACAGCAAACAACCACAATCATTACAACAAGGCGACTTAGTTGCTATTGTTACCACCGCTAGAAAAATTGACAGAGAAGACATTCAAAAAGCAATTGAATTACTAGAAAGCTGGGGGTTAAATACTGTAGTTGGTAAAACTATTGGTAAAGCTGACCATCAGTTTGGCGGCACAGATGCTGATAGAATTACCGATTTTCAAGAAGCAATGAATAACGATGCCATAAAAGCAATATGGTGTGCCCGTGGAGGTTATGGAACAGTACGAATTATAGATGCATTAGATTTTTCTGCATTTTTAAGAAATCCAAAATGGGTGGTAGGTTTTTCCGATGTTACCGCTTTACATTCTCACTTACATAATTTAGGTGTACACACCATCCATGGGGCAATGCCTATTACTGTAGAAAGTAGTACACCAGAAGCTATTGTTTCTTTAAAAAACTGCTTGTTTGGCAATTCAATTAAACACGAAGTACCCTGTGAAAGTCAGAATAAATATGGAAAAGGAAAAGGAGAAATAGTAGGTGGAAATTTATCCATGTTATATAGCTTATTAGGTTCAAAATCTGCCATTAGAACTGATGGTAAAATTTTGTTTATTGAAGATTTAGATGAATACCTATATCACATTGATAGGATGATGATGAACTTAAAACGTAATGGGTATTTTAACAACTTAAAAGGTTTGCTAGTCGGTGGTATGACGAAAATGAATGACAATACTATTCCTTTTGGAAAAACTGCCGAAGAAATAATTATTGATAATATAAAAGAATTCGATTTTCCTGTATGCTTCAATTTCCCTGCAGGGCATTTAAAAGATAACAGAGCGCTTGTTTTTGGTCAACATGTTGAGTTTAATGTTCAGAAAACAGGTACAACATTGACTTTTCTATAATTATGGCATCTCATAATGACCTTGGTAAAAAAGGAGAAACGCTTGCTGAAGAATATTTATCCCGAAACGGATACCAAATTCTCGTTAAAAACTGGCGTTATCTAAAAGCTGAAATCGATATTATTGCTAAAAAAGAAGATACTCTGGCTATTGTAGAGGTGAAAACAAGAAGCTCCGTTGATATTATTTCTCCTGAAGCAGCTGTAAACGAAAAGAAAATTAAACTACTCGTATCCGCAGCAAATGAATATATCATCCAACATGATTTAGATGTTGATACACGTTTTGATATTATTTCCATACACAAAAAAGGAACGAAATATAATCTAAATCACATTAAAGATGCTTTTTTGTTTTTTTAATAACATAATGTTATATTTGTCACCAAAATAGCAATCTTATACTAATTATGACGACAATAGCCTCATTTGTAGAAAACTACATACGTAGCAAACCATTTTTGCTTTCTGCTTTATCACAAGGTATTATCAACCTTACTTCTTTAACTAGAATAATGCTGCCAGAAATACAGGAAAAGCTACAAAAGGAGATCAAACAAGGTGCTGTTGTTATGGCGCTAAAAAGACTTTCTGAGGATTTAGAATTTAGGACTAATCATAAAATAATTAAAGTATTAAAAGACATTGGTGAAATTACTGTCCGATCTTCATTAACTGATTACACCTTTACAATATCTGATTCTATATTAAAAAAACAAGAGGAACTGCTTTCATTTATTAATGTAAAGAAAAATGTATTCTATACTTCATCAAGAGGTGTAAGTGAAACTAATATTGTTATTAATAGCTCAATGGATGAGCTCATTAAAACAGTGTTTAAAGGAGAAGAAATTATTGAAGAGAAAACTGATTTATCTTCAATTTCTATACGAATGCCCGAAGAAAACTCTTCAACACCAGGTTTGTACTATTTCATATTCCAACGATTGGCATGGGAAGGAATCGTTATTTGGGAAGTTATTTCGACGAGTAATGAATTTACAATATTGGTAAGTGAAAATCAAATTGACACTGCATTTAAAGTTATCAAAGACTTAAAAAAATTAAGCTAAAATAGCTGAATTAAACTTAAAAGCTGAATCTAAACAGATTCAGCTTTTAAGTTTTCTAACATCGTTTCAGTCATATTTTTCAAATCATATTCATGGTTCCAGTTCCAATCATCTTGAGCAGAAGTGTCATCAATACTTTTGGGCCAAGAATCAGCAATAGCTTGTCTGAAATCTGGTGAATAAGTCATTTCAAATTCAGGAAAATGATTTTTAATTTCTTCCGATATCATTTTTGGAGTAAAACTTATTCCTCCTAAATTATAAGAAGACCTAATTTTAATTGATTCTGAAGGAGCCTCCATTATATTCATAGTTGCTCTTACAGCATCATCCATATACATCATTGGTAAAGCCGTATTTTCACTTAAAAAACAATCGTATTTATTCTCTTGAATTGCCTTATGATAAATGTCCACAGCATAATCTGTAGTCCCTCCACCAGGTAAAGTTTTCCAGCTAATTAAGCCTGGGTAACGAATACTTCTTACATCAACTCCATACTTATTATTATAATATTCACACCAACGCTCTCCTGTTTGTTTAGTAATTCCATAAACAGTCGTTGGTTCCATAATAGTATATTGAGGAGTATTCTCTCTTGGAGTTGTAGGTCCAAAAACTGCTATACTTGATGGCCAAAATATTTTTTTAATCACCCCTTCTTTTGCTAAATTTAATACATGAAAAAGAGAATTCATATTCAAATCCCAAGCTTTCATAGGGAATTTCTCTCCAGTAGCAGAAAGCATTGCTGCCAACAAATATACATCAGTTATATTATGTTTTTCTACACAGTTTCTAACCACATCATAATCCATAGCATTAACAATCTCAAAAGGACCTGAAGTCATTAATTCTTCCTTCCCTTCCCTAATATCAGCAGCTACTACATTATTATTTCCGTATATTTTACGTAATGACATTGTCAGTTCAGAACCGATTTGTCCACAAGCGCCAATGATTAATATTTTTGGAGTCATACTGTATTTGGGTTATTGGGTTAAGGGTTTTATTTTTGCAAATATAATCTTTTCTTAAATTTTTCAATTATCAACTGAGAATGCTTTTTTAAAATTATATTTGTTTAAAATGAATACCAAATGAACAAACTAATAGCGCTGATTTTATTACTAGCATTATGTGCTTGTAAAAAAGACTCAGAAAAATCAACTTTAATTAAAGAAATATCAAGCGTTTCAGAAGTTGATAGTATTAAAAAGAAAAGCATAAATATTGTTTCTAGCGCAAACTTTGCTGAAAATTGGGCAGAAATAGTTTCTTTTGAAACAGAATTAAAAAGAGTTTTAGGCACAAACATTCAAACAGAAAAAGACATTGAATTGCTTAAAAAACTGTTAGAGGATTTAAAAAAAACCTATCCTGAACGTTTTAAAACTCCAGCTATTGAAGCCCGTATAAAAGTTTTAGAAACAGAAATTTTAATGTTAGAACAAAACTTAAAAGATGGTTCGCTAGAAGGTTTAGAGCAGGAATTAACTAGAGTACAAAATACCTATAACGTTTTTGTTGGACAAATTGAAGCATTAATTTTAAAGGAAAAAGATTATGAAAAATATCGCTAAAATTTTACTAGCTATTTGTTTACTATCAATCTGTAACTATGCTACCGCGCAAACAAATTCAGAAAAAACAGCAATAAACTCTATTCTTGATAATTGGCACAAGGCAGCTTCAGAAGCAAATTTTGAATCCTACTTCAACTTAATGTCAACTGATGGTGTATTTATAGGTACGGATGCTACTGAAAACTGGCAAAACAAAGCATTCAAAACCTTTTCAAAGCCTTATTTTGACAAAGGAAAAGCGTGGAGTTTTACTTCAATTGAAAGAAATATTTACACTAATAAAACTAATGATTTTGCTTGGTTTGATGAATTATTAGATACTCAAATGAAAATTTGCAGAGGTTCAGGTGTTCTTGAAAAAATAAATGGTGAATGGAAAATAAAACATTATGTACTCTCTATTGCAATACCAAATGAAAATGTTGACGAAGTAGTAAAACTAAAGGAATCTTTTGATAATCAGATAATTACTTCTTCGGAAAAAGAATACTGATAATTTGTGATGTTATTCATTTTAGGTTATTTTTGAGTTTCACTCCTCTATTAACCCTAAAGTTATGAATAAACTAACACCTATAATAATTACCATTCTATCAATAAATTTTAGTTTCTCACAATTTAATGAAGACTCTCCTTGGATTAAACAATTAAAAGAAAAAACTTCTACCACGGAACTTTTACAGCGGAACAGTAATCAACCATTTACTTTTCAGGAAGTTCAACATGCTTTTAATCAATATTGGGAAACACGAGACCCATCCAAAAAAGGTAGTGGATACAAACCTTTTAAGCGCTGGGAGTTTATAGTGGAAAATGAAGTAGACAATAATGGTTATTTACCTTCAGCTAAAACTCTTTTAGATACATGGGCTACAAAAACCCAAATGCATTTAGCATCAAAAGCCGCAATGGCTGATCAGAGTAATTGGACTGCAATAGGTCCTTTTACTACAACAGGTACAGGTTCTTGGTCAACTGGTCAAGCTAGAATAAATGTTGTCATGATTGACCCTAACAATATAGCCAACGGAACTGATAATTGGTATGCAGGAGCTCCAGCTGGAGGTATATGGAAATCAACTGATGCTGGAATCAATTGGAATCCAATGTCTGACAACTTACCTCAAATAGGGGTTTCTGGAATTGCTATTGACCATAATGACTCTAATACTATCTATATAGCTACTGGTGACGATGATGCTGGAGACACTACAAGTATAGGAGTATGGAAATCAACTAACGGAGGCCTAAACTGGAGTGAGACTGACCTTGGACCTAATGGAACAAACGGAACTCCATCATCAATGAATGATATTTATACTCATCCAACAATATCAGGAACTCTTTGGGTTGCTACAAATGACGGAATTCATAAATCAATAAATGGAGGTATCAGCTGGACAAAAACCCAAGCTGGAAATTTTAAAGATATCAAATTAAACCCTGGAAATCCAGATATTATATATGCTGCAACTTCAAATAGCTTTTATAGGTCTGATGATGGAGGGGATTCATTTAATATTATCCCAACTGGTTTTACTACTGCAGGAAGACTAGTAATCGATGTAACCTCTGCAAACTCAAACTATGTATACATTTTTAGAGAATCTGGTGGAGCAACAAGTATATATCGATCCTCCGATCAAGGTCTTAACTTTTCAATAAGAACAGCTTCAATAACTCAAGGAGCTACTACATTTAGTGCCGGACAAGCATGGTACGATTTAGCAATGGGAGTTTCTAGTACTAATGCAGAAGAAGTTTATGTTGGTTGTTTAAATGTTTGGAAATCTACAAATGGAGGAACATCTTTTACAAAAATAAATAATTGGAGTTCACCAAGTTCAGCATCTTATACACATGCGGATATACACTTTTTAAGAGATTATAACGGTATAATGTATTGCGGAAGCGATGGTGGAATATATTCATCAAGTGATGGTGGTACTAATTTTACAAATCATACTTCCGGTATACAAGCAAGTCAATTTTACAGAGTAGCAGTTGCAAAAACAAATGCTGATAAAATGGTGGGAGGATTACAGGATAACGGTGGTCATGCATTTAATAACGGGAATGGAAATTGGCAAAATTTTTATGGTGCTGATGGTATGGACACAGCGGTAGACCCAACAGATGAAAATAAATTTTATGGCTTTATCCAAAGTGGTGGGGGACCTTATATTTCTACAAATACGGGGTCTAGCCTAGGTACATCTATCTCAGAACCTGAAAGTGGCAATTGGGTAACACCTATGGCTATTAGTTCAACAGGAACATTATATGGAGGCTATTCAAAATTATTCAGATTAGACGGAACTACTTGGACACAATTAGCAGATTTAGGAAGCAATTGTGATTTTTTAGAAATCGCTCCTTCAGATAATACAATTATCTACGCAGTTGTTAATAGTGTTTTGAAAAGAAGTAATGATTCAGGAGCTACTTTTACTAACGTTGGAAGCGCAAGACCTACAAATATTAAAGGAATCGGAATACATCAAACTGATCCAAACATTGTATGGTTAACTACCTCTGGAAATTCACGTAAGGTCTATAAAACTTTAAATGCCGACCAAAATGCTGCTGCAACTTATACTGATATAACAGGAAATCTTACTGGTATTAATCAATATTTTAATGATATTGTTCATCAAGGAAACCATGATGATAATCCACTATATATAGCAACTAGCTTAGGAGTATATAGACTTGACGATACTTCACCTACTTGGGAAACATTTGTTGTAAATCTTCCTAATACAATTGTCAATGATTTAGAGATCAATTTAATTGACGAATCAATTACGGCTGCAACCTATGGTAGAGGTGTTTGGAGATCGCCTATTCCTGTTCAGAAAGCACCAAACGATATTCAACTACTTTCTATTAACAATCCAACTGGATCGATAATTTATTGTGGAGATATAACCACTGATGTTACTGTAAAAAACAATGGTCTAAACGCTATTACTCAATTAAATATTAACTATACAATTGATGGAAACCTAGCTTCAATTACATGGAACGGAAATATCTCCCCAAACAACCAAACAAATATTCCAATTCCAATAACTGGCTTAACAACAGGAAATCATACAATCATAATAAACACATCAACTGTAGGGGAAACCTATCTTTCAGACAATGAATTAGCAAGAAATTTCTTAACTAATGAAACTGGTGTAGTAAATAACACAAATACTTTTGAAAACTCATCTGACACCCTTTTATCTGATAGTGATGTATGGGAAAGAGGAATTCCTACAGATGCATTATTAAACACTGCATCTTCAGGAACACAAGTATATGGTACTGATTTAGATGCAAACCATCCTGATGGAGCTAAAGCACACTTAATTTCAAAATGCTATAATTTAACACAACTTGCCAATCCAGTATTACGTTTTGATATGGCTTTTGATTTAGAAGAGAATTGGGACATTTCTTATGTTGAGTATTCAATAAATCAAGGTGCTAACTGGTCAGTATTAGGAACTATTAACAGCTTACCTCTATGGTATAACAGTGATAGAACTAATGCTAGCTCTGGGGGTTCTGATTGTTATAATTGCCCAGGTGCACAATGGACTGGTGAAGGTGAAGACGTGCATGCCTCAAGCGGAACTAATGCTACCATGAGAGAATATGCTTATGATTTTGCGGCAAATGCAGCTATTGGAGAAACTGATTTAACTGGAGCTACAGATATCATGTTCAGAATTGTATTACACTCAGACGGATCTGTAAATGAAGAAGGGGTTATTATTGATGACTTTGTTATTGATGGAGTATTAGGTATTGACGATATTCAAAACGGTGGTTTTGTAATATATCCAAACCCATCAAAAGGACTCTTTAATATTGTATTTAAAAAAGAAAGCTCTAGTATTAAGTTTAGCGTTTATGATGTTACTGGTAAAATTGTTTACTCAAAGTATGCTAAAAAATTCTCCAACAAACAGGAATTATATTTAAACAACCTTTCAACAGGAGTTTATTTCTTAGAAATAGAAAGTAATAATAAAATTACAACCAAAAAATTAATAATAAACTAACATTTCTTGGTTCTGAATCTTTAAAGAGTAAGGGGTTTCCTTACTCTTTTTCATTTAATACTAAATAGATTTCCTTAGAAAAATAGCTATATTTACAATTATGATTTCATTAGCTACATTTCAACTTAACGGTATTGAATATAAAATTGATTTATCAAAACCACTTGATATTTCTATTCCTTTAAAATCTGGACCAGAAAACCCGAATGCTTGGTATATAGACTCTCCTAGAATTGAACCCGTAGTGTTAGGTGATTGGATTGGGAATGTAAAAAGTGGCGCATCCACAAACTTTAATAATATTGCATTTAACCCACACGCACATGGAACACATACTGAATGTGTTGGACATATCACCAAGGAGTTTTATAGTATAAACGACTCCTTAAAAACCTTCTTTTTCACTGCGGAAGTAATAAGTATTCGCCCAGAAAAGCATAAAGAAGATTTTGTTATTACTAAACAACAATTGAAAGAAAAACTACTTCGAAAGCCAGAAGCTATAGTGATACGAACCATTCCTAATACTACCGATAAATTAACAAAACAATATTCACACACAAACCCCCCTTATTTAGAAGAGGAAGCAACAATTTATTTAAAAGACTTAGGAATTAAACACTTACTTATTGATCAACCAAGCGTTGATAAAGAAGAAGATGGCGGTACGTTATTGTCACATAATGCCTTTTGGAATACAAGTGATAAGATACGATTTGATGCAACTATTACTGAGTTTATTTACGTTCCTAACCATATTGAAGATGGATTGTATGTTTTAAACTTACAAATAGCTTCGTTCCATAATGACGCATCCCCAAGTAAACCTATACTATATAAAATAAACTAATATGGATATCATATTCGGAATCATATTTGGAGCTTTTCTATCCTATTTTATCATGGTTTTTTTCAAAAAAAGGACTAGAAAATCAATAACTGAACGACAATCTGTAGTTTTATTAGAGAAGATTAAAAACGTTTGTAAATTAGTTACTGTTGAAGGAGACTTTTCTGAAGTATATCATTATGAAAATACTAAAGAACGTTTTTTGAACTTAATTACTAGTAAGAAAAAAGCAATATTACTAATAAATGCTAAAGCGCAAATAGGCTATAATTTATCAAAATTAAAATTACAAGCTAATTCTGATTCCAAAACAATATTCATAACTGATTTCCCTCAAGCAGAAATTCTTACAATTGAAACAGATTTAAAGTATTATGATAAAACCGAGGGTCTGTTTAATAAGTTTGAAGCAGAAGATTTAACTACTTTAAATAAAGAAGCAAAACAATTTATCATAGATAAAATACCTGAAAGTGGATTAATAGAAACTGCTAATAAAGAGCTCTTAGAGGCTATTGACATCATTACTAATATTGTTGAGACAATTGGGTGGAAAGTAGATCATTCAACTTTAAATATTAACACTCAGAAACAACTAGAATTAAAGAACAAATGAATATTGAACAATATAGAGATTTCTGCTTAGCTAAAAATGGAGTAACTGAATCTTTTCCTTTCGATAAGGATACTTTAGTTTTTAAAGTGGCTGGAAAAATGTTCGCTTTAACATCACTGAAAGATTGGGAGCAAGGTATCCAGTTTATAAATCTTAAATGTGACCCAGAATATGCAATTGAATTAAGAGCAACCTATGAAAGTATCGATCCAGGCTATCATATGAGTAAAAAACATTGGAACTCCGTAAGAATATATAAAGGCGAATTACCCTTACAACTCATTTCTCAGCTAATTAATCATTCCTATGACTTAGTAGTAAAAAGTCTTACAAAAAAACAAAAAGAAGCTTTGTAATTATTTTACTAAACCACTTACTTTTTCTTAAATACCTCACGTTTCACTCACTCATTTCCCATAATAGTCCACAAAAATCAGTTTATCTGTAATTAATTTGTTATTTTTAGAATCCCAATAAATTTATTTAACCTACTTAATTATGAGAATAAAATACCCCTTTTTTATCTTTTTAGTGTTTACAATGCTAAAAACAAATGCACAGACACCTGCTGAAATCAAAAGTATATTTACACAAATAAATCTTACTAACATCACCCAAACTGTAAATGAACTATCCGGAGAAACTACAACTACAATTAATGGTACACCCAATCAAACAATCGTTCATCGTGTAAGTAATAATGACAACAACCTAGCTGCAGATTACATTAAAGAAAGACTTTCCGGTTTTGGACTCACTATTACTGATCAAGTTTATACTCCAGGAGCCACTGGTGGTCGTAACATAATTGCCACACAAACTGGCGTTACAAATCCGAATAACATTTATGTAATAAGCGCACATTACGATTCCGTTGCCAATTATGGAGCTGATGATAATGCCAGCGGAACAGCAGCTATTATTGAATTAGCAAAGATTTTATCTACTTATTGCACTGAAAACACAATTGTGTATGCATTATGGGATCAAGAAGAAACTGGCTTAAACGGAAGCTCATATTACGCACAACAAGCCCAAACAAACGGAGACACTATTTTAGGCAATTTTAATATAGATATGATGGGGTATGATGGCAATAACGATAGACATTTTGATATTGATGTACGCCCTTTTGCAAACTCTGTAGCTATGGCAACTAAGATAACCACTATTTTAGCAGATCACTTTCCTACAGATGTGAACAATGTAGCAGCTGATGAAATACATTTAATTGCTAATATTGTAAACCCTGGTACAACAAATAGTGATCATGCTTCTTTTTGGGGTCAAGGCTTCTCTGCTATACTATTTGGTGAAAATTGGAAAACTAACGACATCACTCCTGGGTTTCATTCTAATAATGACAGGATAAATTTGTTTAATATGTCCTATTACCATGACATGTCTAAGCTAGTTGCAGCTTATGCTGCAACTGTATCTATCCCAATTTTTATTGACAAAACAGTAACTCAAACAGTTGTCTCATTAACATCTAATGAAGCTGGAGTAACGTATCAATGGGTAGATTGTAACAATAGTAACGCTCCAATTTCTGGAGAGACAAATCAACAATTTACACCTACAATTAACGGAAATTATGCAGTACAGATAACAAAGAATAATTGTACAAAACTTAGCGTCTGTACATCATTTAATGTATTGGCAATTGGTGATTATCAACTACAAAATATTGCATTGTTTCCAAACCCAGTAAATAATAAATTAACCATTACTGGAATTCAAAATAATTCATCTGTATTAAATGCAAAATTAGTTTCTATTACTGGTAAAGAAATTTTCAAAAAACAACTTACTAACAGTAAAAATAAAATAAATATGCAATCATTATCTGCAGGTATTTACTTTTTAGATATAACAACTATTCATGGGGCTAAAAAAGTATTTAAAGTTATTAAGCAATAACAAACACCGCACATAAATACCTTCAAAAAATAAAATAGGTCATTGAATTTATTCAATGACCTATTTTATTTTTTTTATTATTAAAACGTGCTTTAGTTCAAAAATCCGTAACTTAGCATTCTTCTTTTGACTGAAAGTCAATACATTACCTCGATTAAACTTCTGAAATAAATAGTAACTATGCTAACTAAATTTTAGAATTATGAGAAAATCTAATCGATTACTAGTGGTAGTAATTTTTACATTACTACTAGGAAGCAGTTTTTTATCTGCTCAAGAAAAACCACCTCAACGTTATTTAGCTGTAACAACATTACATTGGAATATGGATATGGAAGATTTTTCTATGGACGAATGGAAGGCAGTTGAAAAAGAATTCCTTGACAAAGTAACTTCAAAAAACGAACACATTTTAGCTACCAATTACGGGTTGCATTATATGACCGCAGACAACACAGAATTAGTATATGTGCAACTGTTTAATTCTTGGGAAGGCATTGACAAGTCTAGTAAGAGAAATGCTGAATTATCCAAACTAGCTTGGCCAGACGAAGCAAAAAGAAACGCTTTTTTTAAAAAGAGAGACTCCTATTATGATACTTATCATTCTGACGAAATTTACGCGCCAATTCCCGGAGCTAAACCTAATTTAGAAGAAAGTGATGAACCTGTATTATTTTACGTTAGAAAAAGTCATTTAGCTTTTCCTGATGATGGCTCAGAGAAAGAATTTAATGACTTACGTGATCCTTTTTTAAAAGAAGTTATTCATAAAAACCAATTCATAAAAGGTTATTATCCATACGTACACGCATGGGGTGCAGATAAAAGAGAGTTTATTGAAGTATTTGTAGTAGCATCATTAGCTGATTTAGAGAAAGCGCTTGATGAAACGGGGAAACTGAATAAAGCTCGATTCGCAGATGAAGCGAAACAAAAAGCAACTGGAAAGAAAATGGGAAAATACTTTACTGGATTTCATGGAGACTATGTATATAGATCAGTACCCAGTTTAGCTAAAAAAATGCCCAAACCTAAAAAATAAATAACAAAAAGAGGGGGTTTCATCAGACCTCCTCTTTTATATAATTAATACTTAATATTATTCAATAATTCGAAATATTACTGGCGCACTATAATTCTTAAAGGCGGATGATTTCAATCCAAATATTTGTACCATTTGACCAACTTCTGCTGTTGCTAAAAACCTTTTAGCTTCTTTATTTAATACAGAGCTGTTTTTTACTCTTACTGTTGGCTTTTTAGGAAACTTAATGTTAAAATGAACTATTTCCCCTTTATTAATAGAAAGTACTATTGCTGCAAGCTTTTCCTTCGTTAATTCTAATACACATCCTTCACAAGATGTTTTTCCGTTTACCAAAGTTATAGGTCGTTGATCTCCTACCTTAGTAAATACATAGTATGATGGTACTTTAAGGTTATTACCCTTGTTATCTTTTTTAACAACGTTCGCACTCTTTATGTCTTTTACATCTATAGCTTGAAATTCTTTATGCGTAACTTTTTTATTATCTACAAAATAATTCCATTCTGTTTGCCTAACAATTTCACCTAAATAATTCCTAAATACGTTTTCCTCTGCCTCATCAACTATTTTTTTAGGCTTTTTTTTGTAAATGTAAATCACCGATTTCCCCAACTTATTACCATTTTTATCTTTGGTAACTATATCTACACTTTTAATTTCATTATCCTTTATTTTTGAAGCCTCATCATAGGAAACTTTCTTGTTATCTAATACATAATTAGCATTTTTGGGTAATGATGGAGATATATTTGACTCTACTTCAATTATTTTTACTGGTATTGGAGCTAGTGGAGGTTTAGTATCATTTTTTACTTCAATTACTTTTACTGGTACTGGAGTTATTGGGACTTTAGATTTAATATTACTTTTTACTTCAATTATTTTTACGGGAACTGGTGGAGGTGGAATATTAGATTTAGGATAGTTTACTATTTCAATGACCTCAGGCCTAGGGGGAAAGCTTGGGTATTTGTCAGCTTTCTTTTTTTGAGAAGACGTCATTAACTTGTACAAGTATTCCAATCGTTTTACATCTTTTAATTTAACAACCATCCCTTTTTTAGGTTGTTTATTATATTTTCTAGCCAATGTGTTGTATTCAGCAACTTGTTGTGGTGTAGCTTTTTCTTGCTGTATGGTTGTACTAAAACTAAATAATAATAGCGCTAGTACTGGTAATAGGATAAAACTTCTTATCCAAATTTTCTTTTTTGATGTTTGTGTTTTCATAACTGTAAATCGTTTTTTGATTGATGAATAATTAATGGCGTTTGCCAAGGGTAATTGATAGGTATTTGATGAAAATGCTAGTAATGTGTGTTGATATGTTTTTTCGTTAGCTCCGTTATTTAAAACCGCTTGATCTGCTAAAAACTCATGATTTAATTTAACAGATTTATTTAAAAAGTATAAAACTGGATTAAACCAAAATATTACTTGTAAAAACTCTAATAACAATACATCTATACTGTGTTTTTGACGTGCATGAGTTTCTTCATGAAGAATTACTTCCTCAGGAATTTGGTGGCTTATAAATTGTTGTTTATTAAAGAATATAAAGTTAAAAAAAGTATGTGGCACAATATCTTCCTTTAATAAAACAGCCGTAGTTTCACCCTTTTTTTCTTTTGGATTGCTTTTAATTTTATTTACAATTTCGCAGCTGTTTTTTATGAATTTCAATCCAAATAACAACACTCCTAAACTATAAATACTCCATAATATTATTGGCACATAATTCTGTTGTTCCGCTTCTTCAATAATTGGAAATTCTGTTACAACTCCAGAAGAAAACATTGGCTGTATTTGCTCAACCACATCTACGTAATTAGTAAACGTGACCAATGGTATTATAAAAGACACTACTATTATTGATAATAAATAAATACGCTTATATACATGCATGTTTTCTTTCTCTAAAAACAACACATAAAATAGGTGCAATACCAATAGACACCCTCCAGATTTTAATAAATAATCAAGCATAATTACTTCTTTTTTAGTTCCCCGTCAATAATTGATTTCAAATGCTCTAATTCTTCCTTTGTTAAATTAGTTTCCTTTGTAAAAAAGGATGCAAACTGTGAAGCACTATCATTAAAAAAATTCTTAATCAATCCATTTACATGAGTAGAAAAATAGGCTTCCTTTTTAACCAATGGATAATATTCTCTTGACTTCCCTTTTAAGTTATAAGCTATATACCCCTTATCTGTCATTCTTTTTAGCAATGTAGCTAAAGTGGTAGTCGCAGGCTTGGGCTCAGGATATTCTTCTAGCAAATCTTTCATGAAAGCTTTTTCAAGTTTCCATAAATTATTCATTACTATTTCTTCTGTTTTAGATAATTTCATAATACCTGTTTAATCATTGCTCTACAAATGTAGAAACAATATTTCAATTCTACAAGTGTAGAGGTAAAATAAAATTGATTCCATAAAAAAACCTGCTAATGAAGCAGGTTTTAGAAATTCTATCTGTTAAAAGTTTATTTAGACAGCTCTGTAAAATACTTATAAAACAAAGGAATAGTCTCAATTCCTTTTAAGTAATTAAATACACCAAAATGCTCATTTGGAGAATGTATTGCATCAGAATCTAATCCAAAGCCCATTAAAATAGTCTTACTTTTTAATTCTTCTTCAAACAAAGCAACAATTGGTATACTTCCTCCACTACGTTGTGGAATTGGTTTTTTACCAAACGTATCGTTATACGCCATACTTGCAGCTTGATATCCTGTACTATTTGTTGGTGTAACATATCCTTGACCACCATGATGTGGAGTAACTTTAACCGTTACACCAGCTGGAGCAATACTTTCGAAATGCTTCGCAAACAGTTCTGTAATTGTTTCCCAATCTTGGTTTGGCACTAAACGCATTGATATTTTAGCATATGCTTTAGAAGCAATAACAGTTTTTGCTCCTTCACCAGTATATCCACCCCAAATTCCGTTTACATCCAAAGTAGGTCTGATAGCATTACGCTCATTTGTAGTGTACCCTTCTTCACCATAAACGGCATCAATATCTAACGCTTTTTTATAATTTTCTAATGAAAAAGGAGCTTTTGCCATCTCATCACCCTCTTCTCTAGACAATTCTTCTACTCCATCATAAAAACCTGGTATCGTAATATGATTTTTTTCATCATGTAATGAAGCAATCATTTTTGTCAATACATTTATAGGGTTTGCCACGGCTCCACCATAAAGTCCCGAATGTAAATCTCTATTTGGTCCGGTTACTTCAACCTCAACATAACTCAAGCCTCTTAAACCAGTTGTTATAGATGGAATATCATTAGCAATCATTCCAGTATCAGAAATCAGAATTACATCATTCTTTAATTTTTCTTGATTATTCTTTACAAAAACACCAAGGTTTACAGAACCAACTTCTTCTTCACCTTCAATCATGAACTTTACATTACACGGCAATTGATTTGTAGAAGTCATAAATTCCATTGCCTTAACATGCATGTACATTTGTCCTTTATCATCACAGGCACCACGAGCAAAAATTGCTCCTTCAGGGTGTTTGTCAGTTTTTTTAATTACAGGTTCAAACGGTCCGCTTGTCCATAATTCAATAGGATCTGCAGGTTGTACATCATAATGTCCATACACTAAAATAGTAGGTAACGCTGGATCAATAATTTTCTCTCCATATACTATAGGGTATCCATCAGTTTCGCAAATTTCAACAACATCACAACCAGCTTTCTCAAGGCTTAGCTTTACCACATCGGCAGTTTGTCTTACATCATTCGCAAATGCAGAGTCAGCACTTACAGAAGGTATTTTTAATAATTCAATTAGCTCGTTTAAAAAACGATCCTTATGTTCGTTTATGTAGTTTTTAATATTATCCATTACTCAGAATTTTAGAGTTTCAAAAGTACTAAAAATAGTATTGATATTTTTTATTGATTTTTATTTGATAATTACAAGGAATACGTATATTTGCAGTCCTTAATTGCAGGCGTGGTGGAATTGGTAGACACGCTAGACTTAGGATCTAGTGCCGCGAGGTGTGAGAGTTCGAGTCTCTCCGCCTGTACTCTTAAAACCCTTATAAACACTACGTTTGTAAGGGTTTTTTTAATATAAGTGGGTTAAATTTGGGTTAAATGAATTAAAAAAAACTAGTTTTCAATTTGTAAAACATTAATAATCAATAGTAGATTTCTCAAGTCAAGTGCTTTAAGAGTTCGAGTCTCTCCGTCTGTACGAACTAAAAAGAGTTAAAATACTTTGACATTTTAACTCTTTTTTTATGAGCTAAATATTCGTTACTTTTATAAAGTATTTGCTTATATTTGCAGAAAATTCTTAAAAAATTAAAGAATGTCGATTAAAGATTTATATTCAAGCGGATTTGTTGCTAGAAACCAAGGGCATTTTGCTGCCATAGTTCGTGTAGCATTAAGCGATGGTAAAATTGTTGAAGAAGAAAAATTATTTTTACAACGTTTAGCTAAAAAGCTTAACATTGGAGAAGTTGTTTATGCTGAAATTTTAGAAAACCCAACAAATTATCCAATTAACCCTCCTACTACTTATAACAGAAGATTAGAGCGTTTATTTGATTTAGTTCGTATTGTTTATGTTGATTTAGAAATTAAAGAAAAACAAATCACAATGCTAGAGCGTATTGGTGTAGGTTTAGGGTTTGCGCCAGCGAATGTTGAATTTATAGTTCAAAAAGCATTACAATTAATAAAAGAAGGTGTTTTAGATGTAGACACTTTTTCTGAAGAAATAAAAAACATGAATAGATAAGAACCCTTATCTATTTTATCATATTAAAAACCACGCTATTTGCGTGGTTTTTTTGTTTACAGTAGTAAAAGCCAGTATTCTATTTTTAAATCTCACTTTATAAATCCAAAAAAAATACGTAACTTATTAACCCTAAATCTTTTACACTAATACATTTCAATTAAACTTACAATGTATCGTAATCGTATTTTAACACATCTCTTTTTAATTATTCCCTGTATTTTACTTGGGCAAGTTAGCGGTTGCCCTGAAGTTAAAATCACAGATATTAGCGAAAATGAAACTGTTTTTATAAACTGTAATTCTCAAGATGGTTGTATCGATTTAATAGCCAATTACCCTGAAACAGGCACACCAACAAGCTATAGCATAGAACAAATTGATTACGCTCCTGAATTCCCTTTTTCAGGTCTAACAAATCCAATAAGTGTAAATATTGATGATGTTTGGTCGGACCCCAAGGTAATTCTTCCCTTTAATTTTTGTTTCTACAATCAAGAATACTCACAAGCCGTTGTGAGCTCCAATGGCGCTATCTCTTTTGATTTAAGGAACATTAATGATAATGGTTTTACTGATGATGCGGATGAATGCCCCTGGGAATTTAATTTAGGAATTCCAAATTCACAATTTCCAAGTACCGCGGAACCTAAAAAAATATTAAATGCCATTTATGGGGTTTATCACGATATCGATCCCAGTGAAGGAGGTCAAATCGGATGGCAACTATTTGGAGACTTCCCTTGTAGAAGATTAGTAGTAAGTTATTACCAAGTCCCTTTATTTGATTGCGTAACAGTAAATTCTACTTTTCAAATGGTACTCTATGAATCGACCAATATTATAGAGGTATACATTGAAAACAAAGCAACCTGTTCTACTTGGAATAGCGGTAATAGTGTTTTAGGTATTCAAAATGCATCGGGAACACAAGGTTTATCACCTTCAGGTAGAAATACAAGCAGTTGGACTACTCAAAATGAAGCCTGGAGGATTACTCCTTCTGGCCCATCAAACACACAAATAACATGGTATGATGATATAAGTGGAGCTATATTAGCTACCAATCAAAATGAAATTACTGTTTGCCCAACAACAGCACAGAGCTACAGAGCTGAAGTAATATATACGCTTTGTGATGGAAGCACCTTACTATCTAGTGATATAACAACTGTAGAGTATACTGACACTGTTTTTTCTGATCCACCAATAGAACATGTTATTTGTGATATGGATGGTGTTAAAGATGGGAATACAACTATAGATTTATCAATATTTGATAATGAGTTAATAACTGAGTTAAATAGTATTAATCCATATGTAATCTCTTACCATTTATCTCAACAAGATGCTATTGATGCTGTTTCACCAATCATTCCTGCAACATCATTTATAAATATTGAAAACCCAGAAATTGTTTTTGGGCGTATTGAGGATACAAGTATAAACTGTATTTTAATAAAAGAAATTGACATTACCGTTTCTACAGGACCAACGAGTTTTGATGCAAATGTTGTTTCGGAAACATTTGCAGATGTGCATCAAATTTTAGCAACAGCTAATGGGAATGACCAATACGTATTTAGCTTAGACGACGGAGAATTTCAATCCAGTGGTATTTTCAATAATATCAGTGCAGGTTTACATACCATAACAATTTCTGACAGCAATTTTTGCTTTAAAGAAGTGATAGAATTAGTAATTATTGACTATCCAAAATTCTTTACTCCAAACGGCGATGGAATTAATGATTTTTGGAATATTAGCTATGCAGAAGAATTGGTGTTTGCTAACATTTCCATATTTGATCGTTTTGGAAAAGAACTTATTCAATTTGATCAAAATAGTAAAGGTTGGGATGGATTCTATAAAGGCACCCCACTACCAGCAAATGATTACTGGTTTAAAGTTTTGTATTCTGAAAAAAAGCCTAAAGGAGTACAACGAGAATTCATTGCACATTTTTCCATAAAAAGATAACAACATCAACCTCTTCAATTCTATAAAACAGGTATAAATACCTGTTCTTAAAACAAAATAGAAACCCTCATAACAAACCTATCCATAGTAAGTAGTTTTGAATCTTATAACACAAACAAACTATTGATTATGGATACACCTATAACTGCTGTCACAGATGAACAAGTTATAAGCTCAAGCTCTTTAATTAGTCCGGGGGTTACTCGTGAATTAAAAGGTGAAATAAACGCTATGCTTTCATTTGCACTAAACAATGGGCTTACAATAAATAATGAAATAAACGGAATGCTGGAGAGTACCAAGTTAGATGATTTGTTAAATGTACACAGTTTGCTGATTAAAAATGTTCAACCCGCTACTCCAAAATCTATTAATTATTTAAACATTATTAATAAAGATGGAATTCAAGAAACTTCCTATAATAAAATTCCATTAGTTCGAAATTTAATATTTTTAGCAATATTTTTCCTAATAACTTTTATTGTAACAGCCCTATCTCCTGAAGTAAATAATGACTCATTAGATAAAGGTATCATGGAAAATAATGGTCTTTCATTACTACTAAATCTAACCTTTCTTTGCTCTATTGCAGGTCTAGGAGTTGCTTTTTATTTATTAAAAAGTGTTAGCACAGCCGTTCAAAAAGGAACCTTGGTTCCAGAAGACGCTATTTATTACACCGCATTAATATTTTTGGGCGTAATTGCTGGTATTATTCTTTCAGAAATCATCTCTTTATACACCCCAAATAATAGCATTACTTTGTTTAATAAAAGTATTCTAGCTTTAATTGGAGGGTTTTCATCTGACGCTATTTTTAGTGTTTTACAAAGCTTAATTACCAAAATAAAGCAGCTTTTTTCAACACCTGCATAAACTACATCCTTAACAGCAATAATCATGACACGTATACAAATCTATAGCATCGTATTAGCCGCTACATTATTAAGTTCTTGTGCATCTATACCAGCATCTACAACAATTTTAACACAAGAAATATTAAAGGAGTCGTCAGGAATGCATACACTTAATATTTCATTAATAAATCAGCTATATGCAAATAGAAAAGAACAAGTTAATAGCTTTATTACAAATACATATACTCCTGCATTATTAGATAATTTTTCAAAAAACCTACCTGATAGTCTTGATTATAAAGAAGAACTTCCGAATATCTTAAAAAGCATTGTTCCAATTATTAACAAGAAAAAAGATTCTATGCAGTCTATATTAGATACCGAACAAGAACAACTAATCACACAACTCAACACAAATTATACTACTTTTAGTACAGCCGGAACATCTCTTCAAAATTTAATTGATTCTGCAGTTAAGTTAAAAACAGCTGAGAAATCAATTATGACTAGTGTTGAAAGTTTAACTAATGGAAATGTTAATATTAGCAATACGGAAACTCAATTAGACAGCTTGTTAATCAAGTCAGGAAATAGTTTTTCAAAGTTATTAGAAATCAGTGCAGCTTTAAAAAGTAATTAGCGTAAAAGAGGCTGCTAACTGAGCCCTTTTAACAACTTTATGTTAAAGAAAATTTGTCTTTAGATTATTATTAAAAAAACAACATATGTCATCAATAAACTGGAATGAACTTGCTACGCAAGCTGCACAACAAACCGATACACAATTTGCTAGTCAAATAGCAAGTTTAACAAGCATGAGTACTACTGAAATTACTACGTTTATTCAGGAAAGTGCTATTAGTAATGCCAATGCAGTAAAAGTATTACAAGAGGTAAATAATGCAGCTAGCTCTAATAATCAAAAAGCTACTGCTGTAACCAATATTGATAGTGGAGTAAGTTTTTTAATTAGTATTGTTTCTAAAATAGTGTAAGCATTATAAAACAACCAAACTTGTCATATTGAGCTTGTCGAAATATGTTTTTAAATTAATATGCTATAAAACTTCGACAAGCTCAGTTTGACAAATTAAACTTGGTAGGATTATAAACTTTCTTCTAAAGCAACTATTTTATGTTGAAAAGCGAATACAACTAAACCAGCTACATTTTTAGCTTCTGTTTTTAGTAATAAGTTATTCCTATGTCCTTCTACTGTTCGTGGACTAATAAACAATTCTTCTGCTATTTCATTAGTAGTACATTGTGCGCATATTAGCTTTAACACCTCTGATTCACGCTTAGTTAAGTAATCCAAATCAAAATAACTACGAGAAACTTTAGCATCAGGGTTTAACATATTTTCCTGTATTACCTGCATGACATTTTCATTATAGCAAAAGCCTTTAGTAGCAACTGCATTTACGGTTGCTATTACTTCTTTTGGCGGGGTGTTTTTGGCTAAATATGCAACAGCTCCTGTAGTAATCATGTTACTAATAAAAGGCTTGCTATAGTAACTAGTAATGGCAATAATTTTTATTTCAGGGTACTCCTTTTTAACTATTTTAGTAGTTTCTACCCCATTTAAATTGGGCATTTTTAAATCCATTAAAATAATATCTGGAAGTTCTTTACTAGCTCGCAATTGAGTTAATAGATCAGTTCCATCTTCTGCTTGTAAAACAATATCAAAATTCACTTCTTTATTTAAAATAAAGGAGATACCTTGTCTAAACAATACTTCATCATCTGCAATAGCAATTTTTATTATATCATTCATAACTGTTGTGTTTTATATTAATGGTAAATGCAGCTCCTTGATTTAAGTTACTTTTTATATGTAATACTCCATTTAAAATGGCTACCCTACTTTTGATATTCTTTAACCCCAACCCCCCTTCATTTAAGGCTTGTTTGACTATAAATCCTTTTCCATTGTCTTTATAGCGTAATTTCATTACTCCTTCAGCATCGTGCAATTCTAAACGCATGAGCGTTGCTTTTCCATGACGAATGGAATTATTTAATAATTCCTGTACAATTCTGAACAAATGCAATTCTTGGTTTTTGGTTAAACTAGTTAAATAATTAATATTGTGTTGTGTCACTACTTTTTTAGTAGCTCCAAATTCTGCTAACAATTCTTTTAATGCTTCTACCAAACCAAACTTTTCTAAAATAGGTGGCAGCAAGTCATGTGCAATTTGCCTTGAACTCTCTAACACAGTAGTAGTAACTCCCATTACATTACTTAATGACTCCTGTTGTTCACTCACTGTTAAACTCCCGTCCAATAACATATTTACATGCAAACTTACTACGTTAAGTTTTGCACTAATAGCATCATGTAAATCCTGAGCAATACGTTTGCGTTCCCGCTCCTGAGTTTCTATAGTAGCATGTAATATTTTTTTTTGTCCTTCTAGTTTTATGGCCGATTTTTCCAACTCTTTTTCTATTATTTTATTCCGCGCAAAACGGAAAAATAATATTAACGCTACAACCATAAATAGCAATAAAAAAATTGCCGAAAAAACTATGTGAATTACTTTATTTTCTTCTGATAAAAACTCTTCCATTAGTTAATTTAAATCTAAAACTCCTTTTTGACATGTAAGTTTTTATACCATTCATAAAAGATAAAAAGTTGAAATAATAAATATAAAGTAACATTGGCTAACCAAGTAATCGTATTAAAAATACCTGGTAAATTATTTATCAAATTACCCGATAAAAAAATTAATGTACTTGAAAGCAAATAAAATAAAACTCCAATATTTATATAAATAAAAGAATTACTTTTAATAGATATTAATTTATATAATAATAATATACTATAGATAATTAAAGGCAATGATGTTATTATTATTTCAAATAAATTAAATTTAAATATCAAACTACCATCTATAATAAAACTAATAATAACGAATGCTAAGATTATAATGGTTATATGTTTTACATATGCCTGCTTCACTCTATCAAATAATAATAATTTATAGAAAAAACTCAAACATATAAATTGACTCAAAAAATATATATGTGACAAGAATAAATTTGGAGCTTTATAGTAATGTAATATTTTAGTTGATAATTGAATTAATAAAGTAATAGCAAGGTAATAAGTAAGTAATTTTACTGCTTTATTCTTGTTAGTAGAATATGACTTATAATACAATAAAAGATTAATAGCTAAGATTACATAGCCAATACCTGCTATCACTTTAGTTAACATGTTTGCTTTTTATTATGGGTTATATAATGGACTTGATTGATCACAAGTATTCGGACATGGTTCAGAAAAATCATAAATTCCAGAATCTAAACTAGTAGGATCTTGTGGATTTTTTATAATGTCACTATGCACTTTTGTTTTGTCATCATAAGTAGTACCTACAATTACTAATTTTTCTCCATATCCATTGTCTTTTTTAGTACCGTTAGCAGTATCTATAGCCAAATAGCTACGTATTCCAGCGTTTGTCAACTTAGTTTCATCCAATATAAATGTCCCATTTGGCTGTTGTTTTAGGATATTCATTTCTTTTAAAATTGCTGTTAAATCTTCCGCAGGAATTAAAAAAGCTTTACAATGATCTGGATTATTTCCTTGCCATAATTTTGTCCACTCTTTAGCTTCATTCAAGGTTACTGTGTTCGTTTTTGTTGTTACTTCACTCATAGTTTTGGTTTTTATGTTTATTTATTAAATATTAATCTTATTCTGGACATCCAATGCAACACATCCACCAAGGAGAATCACAAAATTGCTCACAATACGTACAAGGCCCATCACAAGTAGATGGACAAGGCTGTGTAAAATCAAAGGCTTTCCCTGCTGTTGAAATATCAGTACTTGCATCTATTAACAAATTATTATTGGTATCCATACCTATGAACACCGTAGTCATTTTTTGTTTGTTGTTTTGTCCTAAAAACAAGCTTAGGGTATGGATGTTTTTAGTCATTAACATACGTTTTACCACCATCGCATCTAAACCAAAACGCTCTACACGTTGTCCTTCTTGATCCAAAGTAGCCTCAAAATTGTTATAAGCAGCCTTCATAGCAGTTACATATTGGTACGCATCTTTATTTTTTAAAATATGGTTGAACTTATCTCCAAAAGAAACGTCTGCTACGGTATTGAAAACAGAAAAATCAGCTTGGTACGCTTTTGCAGCAACTATTTTAGAAGCTACTTGCCCTACAATGGCGTCGTTTACATCTTCTCCAGTTGCAGTAAACGTAATTTGGTTATTGGTATTTATTCCTAAATCAAACCACACATAGTTTAAGTTTGAATTATCTATAAGCCCCTTTAACTCATTTACATTAAACTGATAATGAGAAATAGCACGTTGGTTTTCAATAAGTTTTTTTGTTATGGGAGTTATTTTCCATTGTGCAGCTTGTCTGGCCAATTGCGAAGTTTCGGCTATTTGAGTAGTTTCAATTGGTACTGAAGCCTCTTGAAGTTCTTGAGAGCAGCTAAATAACAACATAGAAAACGCTATAGCTAAAGATAGCCTAAGGTAGGTTAATTTCATTATTGGTTGGTTTTAGTTTGTTTCAAATATACATATGTTAACCGCTAAAAAAAAAGGAAAAATTCTTCAAAATTTAATTCTTTCAACTAAAAAAATGAGTTCTCTAGTTGTCAGCAACTTACATTATATAGTTCCCATTTCTTTAAAAACGTTACCCACAAATTTGAGTTTTTATCACTAATAATAACCAGGTATTTATACGTGGTTTTATTTTAAACTTAAAAAAACCACGTATAAATACCTGATTACAGATAGGACTAGTTTTACGTTATTATAAAAGATAAGTACTTGATACTTTTGGCTTGAATAAATTAATTATAAACTTTAAAAAACAAAAATCATGGTAGATCCATTTTTAGGACAAATTAATGCAGTTGGTTTCAATTTTGCACCACGAGGTTGGGCATTATGCGACGGACAATTATTGCCAATTTCACAAAACACAGCCTTATTTTCACTTTTAGGAACCACTTTTGGTGGAGATGGACGAACTACTTTCGGCTTACCTGATTTAAGAGGAAGAAGTATGGTTCATGTTGGGAACGGACCTGGTCTTAGTAGTTTTCGTTGGGGTCAAAGAGGTGGGGCAGAACAACACGTATTGACGACTGGTCAAATGCCAAATCACGGTCACTTGCTTACAAACGGAACTGCAAACGTTAAGGTTGGTGCAACTACTGGTGATGCAATTAATGAAGCTGATAACGGAGGTAATGGATTAGTAGATGGAGGAATAGATATGTATGCTGAAAGTCCTACAACTACTAATTTTATTGGTGGTGTTGAAATTTCAGGTAAAACGAATAATGAAGGAGGTAGTCAAGCATTTCAACTACGTAATCCATATTTAGCTGTATACCAATGTATTGCTATGACTGGTGTTTTCCCTTCAAGAAGCTAAGAATAACAAAATTATTAAAAGGAGGTCTTGTACCTCCTTTTTTTTAAAACTGAGAGATTTGAAAAAAATAGGTGTTTTACTTCCGCAATCAAAAGCATACCCAAGAATGGGAAAAGAATTTATGAATGGCCTACGTTTATCATTAAAGGATGATAGTGTAGAATTCAAGATTGAAGGGATTGGAAATGGAAGCGATTCAAAAGATGTGATTAATGCTATTCAGAAATTAGTAAATCAAGAAGGTGTTAGTTTAACCACAGGTATGTTAGGTCATAAAGGGATTGATGAAATATATGATTTTGTTGAGGCAATTGATGAAACTTTATTGTACTCTGATATAGGAGGAACTTTAGGGCTGTCCTTGGAGAAACGTAAAGGAATTTATTGTAATTCGTTTGACATATGCAGGTCTATGGAACTGCTAACTGAATACCTGCTAAAAAACGACATGAAAAACATTGGGATTTCAAGCTGTTATTATGATGCTGGCTATAGCTTTTTACAAGCTATTGAAAATGTGTTGAGTCAGAATAACTCCGCTGGTTTTGCAGGGCATTTTATAACACCATTACAACCTAGAGACAATGAAGCTGAATTAATGACAGCGTTTGCTGAAACTTGTAAACCTGATGCTATTATTGGTTTTCATAATGGCTTATTTGCTGAAGAACATGCTTCATATTTAAGACAGAATAAAGTAAATAAACAAATACCTATGTATTTAACTCCATTTTCAGTAAATGATACAATTTTAAAAGAGTATTCAAAGGAATTAGATAGTGTGCACACTGCCGCATCTTGGTACCCGGAGTTAAATAATGACGAAAACAAAAAATTTATTAAAGAATATATGGAAGAATTTGGTGCTGCTCCTTCAATTTTTTCGCTTTTAGGTTTTGAAAATGGATTGTTAATTCAAAAAGTACAGAAGAACTCAATTAATGATGAAATAAAAGGGCCCAGAGGAAATTTTTCTATTGATAAAAACACAAACCGAACAAATTTTAATCACTATTTATGGGAGTTGTCTTCATCAGAGAAAGGAAACGGTTGGTTAGTTAAAGATAAACTAAACAATAATGAGAATGTAATTCAAAAAAAATTTGTGGATTCTAATAATGAAGGTGGATGGAATAATGCATATTTATGCCATTAGAAATTAAGTAATTGATATTTTCTGTATTTTTACTTTTAATTATAAAAACTAACTAATATTAAAGAATTATGAAAAAACTATTACTTATTTGCTTAATTTCCTTTTTAGGAAATTCATTTTTAAATGCTCAGTCTCTGGTTGCCGGAGATATTGCCTTTATAGGTTATATTACTGACGGCCCTGACGCATTTGCGTTTATTACACTTACAGATATTCCAGCTGGAGAGGTTGTCTATTTTACCGATAAAGGTTGGACAGGTTCAGCGTGGATTGCGACTACAGAAGATAATCTTGAATGGACAGCACCTGGTGGTGGTGTTCCATGTGGGACAATTGTTACTGTTACGGAAACATCTGGTGATACATTTAGTATAACTTCTGGAACTGGGTCAATAGCATTATCAGCAGGTCATACTAGTTTTAGTATGAGCGCTGGAGATCAGATTATTGCTTACAGAGGAGATTCTGGTGTTCACCCAGTATCACCGAATTTTATTGCAGCTGTACACGGAGATTATAATTCATTAGATTATAATGCTGGAACTACTTGGAATAATGGGGGGACGTTAAATGTTACGTCTTCAGCAGTCCCTACAGGACTTACCAATGGTGTTGATTGTGTATCACTTTATCCAGGAGTATCTGAGCTTGATGATAACCGTTATACAGGTACACTAACAGGTACTGCAGATGTTTTGAGAACTGCTATTAACACACCCGGTAACTGGACTGTTGGAACAAATACTGCAGGAATTGTAACGGTAAACCCAGGAGACTTTCCTGTTCCAAACGTTGATTGTACAGTTCTTAATACAAATGATTTTAGCATTTTAAATCAATTATCTAATATATATCCAAACCCTAACAAAGGGAATTTTACATTTAACTATTCAGGTCAAGAACAGTTAAAAGAATTACAAGTACTAGATATGTTAGGAAAAAGAATCCAAACAATATCATTAGAAAATTTTGCTAATAGTAAAGAAATAAACTTAACAACATTAGCTAAAGGAATGTACTTTATAACAATACAATCTGAAACAACTTCAGTAACTAAGCGAATGATTATTGAGTAATTAACAAAGTAACTCATAAATAAAAAATGTCACGATATATATCGTGGCATTTTTTATTTATGATAATTTAAATGTATAAATCTCTATCCAACTAAATTGATGATTTTTCCTGGTACTATAATCACTTTTTTAGGTGTTCTACCATCCAATTGCTTTTGAGTTCGTTCATCAGCCATAACAGTTTTTTCCATTTCGTCTTTCCCCATATCTAATGGTAATTCTAGCATAAAACGCATTTTACCATTAAAGGATACTGGATAGTTTTTATTACTTTCTACCAAGTATTTTTCTTCAAATATTGGGAATGCAGCTTCTGAAACAGAAATACTGTTTCCTAAGTTAGCCCATAGTTCTTCTGCAATATGTGGAGCATAAGGCGCCATTAATACTGCTAATGGCTCTAATATTTCTTTAGAACTACATTTTTGAGCAGTCAACTCATTCACACAAATCATAAAAGTAGATACTGAAGTGTTGAAAGAGAAATTCTCAATGTCTTCAGATACCTTTTTAATGGTTTTATGTAAAGTCTTTAAATTATCTTTTGTTGGTTCTGTATCGGTAACTTTTACGCCGTTATCATCTGCGTATAATTTCCATAGTTTCTTTAAAAAATTATATACTCCTGTAATACCAGCGGTATTCCAAGGCTTTGCTTGTTCCAAAGGCCCTAAAAACATTTCGTATAAACGTAAGGTGTCAGCTCCATATTCGTTACAAATATCGTCTGGGTTAACTACATTAAACCATCGCTTTGACATTTTCTCAACTTCACGACCAACTATATACTTACCATCTTCTAAAATAAACTCAGCATTATTATATTGTGGTTGCCAATTTCTTAATGCTTCAACATCAATCTCATTTGATGCATTTACAATATTAACATCTACTCTAATTTCATCTGTAGTATAATCTTCTTTTAACCCTTTTGATACATATTTATCAGTTCCAGAAACTCTATAAATGATTGCTGACGTCCCCAAGATCATTCCTTGGTTGATCATCTTTTTGAAAGGTTCATCTACAGATAAGAAACCTCTATCGTGTAAAAATTTTGTCCAGAAACGAGAATACAATAAGTGTCCTGTAGCGTGTTCAGAACCTCCAATGTATAAATCTACATTACCCCAGTAATCAAGCATTTCTTTAGAAGCAAATTCACCTTCGTTTTGTGAGTCCATGTATCTAAACAAATACCATGAACTCCCTGCCCAACCTGGCATAGTATTTAGTTCTAAAGCAAAAACACTAGTGTTATTTATTTTATCATTACTTACCACAGAATTAGTTTCAGTACACCAAGCCCAATCGGTAGCGTTTCCTAATGGTGGTTCTCCAGTTTCAGTTGGCAAATACTTTTCTACTTCTGGTAATTTAATTGGTAAATGAGCCGCATCAATCATTTGAGGCATTCCATCTTTATAATATACTGGAAAAGGTTCTCCCCAATAACGTTGGCGAGAAAAAACAGCATCACGCAAACGGTATTGTGTTTTTCCTACTCCTTGTCCTAATTCTTCTAATTTATAAATAGCAAGTTTTCCTGCTTTTTTGGCGTTTAATCCGTTTAAGAAATCAGAGTTAGCAATTTTTACTGATTTATCAGCATTTGCAGCTTCTGAAATATCAACACCTTCTAAAATATTTGGAATTGCAATATCAAAATGTTTCGCGAAATCGTAATCACGTTGGTCACCACATGGAACGGCCATAACAGCTCCTGTACCGTAACTTGCCAATACATAATCCCCTATCCAAACTGGAATAGGTTCTTTTGAAAACGGGTGTTCTGCATACGCACCAGTAAACACACCAGAAATGGTTTTTACATCAGCCATACGCTCACGTTCACTACGCTTTGCTGTACTTTCAATATATGCTGCTACAGCATCTTTCTGCTCGTCAGTTACAATTTGTGATACTAACTCATGTTCTGGCGCTAAAGTCATAAACGACACTCCGAAAATAGTATCAGGACGTGTAGTGAATACTTCAATAGTTGTATCATGATCATTTACATTAAATATCACAGAAGCCCCTACAGATTTCCCTATCCAGTTGCGTTGAATTTCTTTTATTGAATCTGTCCAGTCTAAACTATCTTGATTATAATCTATTCCGTTTAATAAACGTTCGGCATAAGCGGAAATACGCATAGACCATTGAGTCATTTTCTTACGAACTACTTCATGTCCTCCACGCTCAGAAACTCCATTTACAATTTCATCATTTGCTAAAACTGTCCCTAAAGCAGGGCACCAGTTTACTTCCGTTTCTGCTAAAAAGGTCAAACGATATTGTAATAATATTTGCTGTTTTTCTTTATCAGAAAACGCATTCCATTCTGCTGCAGTAAATGATTGAATATCTTCATCACAAACAGCATTCACCGTTGAATTTCCTTCTGCTTCAAATTTCGCTACAAGCGTAGCTATATCTTCCGCTTTTTTAGAGTCGTTATTATACCATGAATTATACAACTGAATAAAAATCCATTGGGTATGTTTATAATACTCCGGGTTAGAAGTACGCACTTCACGCGACCAGTCAAAAGAGAATCCTATTTTATCTAGTTGCTCTCTATAACGAGTTACATTAGCTTGTGTAGTTACGGCTGGATGTTGACCAGTTTGAATAGCATATTGCTCTGCAGGCAAACCAAAACTATCATATCCTTGCGGATGCAATACATTAAACCCTTGATGACGTTTGTAACGTGCATAAATATCACTTGCAATATATCCTAACGGATGCCCAACATGTAATCCTGCTCCTGAAGGATAAGGAAACATATCCAATACATAATACTTTGGTTTATCAGTACTATTTGAAGCTTTGAACGTTTGGTTTTCTGCCCAATATTTTTGCCACTTGGCTTCTATTTCGTTGAAATTATATTGCATTTTTATGTCTTATTCACACTTCGTTTTTTCAATACGAAGTAGTTGATTTTATGAGTGCAAAGCTACTGTTAATGTAGGACAATGAAAAATTGAACTGACTTAAAAGACTGGAGCTAATAATTTACCAGAATAAAGTACCCAAATCATCGATACTATTGCCGAAATATTCATTGCGTAACCGAACAATTTCATTTGTGATAAGCTGTAGGGTTTATCTTTAAAAAACACAAAAACATCTAGTATCAACCAAAGCGAAAATACTCCAAGAAACCCTGCCAATACATAATCATGAAACCAAACTGATAACACATAGCATTCAATCAGTAGCAATAATAACATTAGTAATTTTGTGTTTTTTCTACCAATCAAAGTCGCTGTTGTACGCTTACCGGCTATTCTATCGGGTTCAATATCCATAATTTCTCCAGCAATATGCGCTTGAAAAGCAAACAGAGTTAAATACAATACTGTTTGCCAAGGTAGCATAGGCATATCATTTAATAGCACAGAAAAATACGCTGTAACCACATATCCTACTTGTATGAAAATTTCAAAAGGAGGTCGTTCTTTTACGCGAAAAGGCCGAAAATTATATACAATATTTACAATAACCATAAACAACAATAAAAAGAACATTTCTACACCAGCCACATATGTAAATCCGATTATGAATGGCAATAATACCATTGCTATTCTTTTGGGAACATGGCTTAATTCTTGTTTTGAGGCTTTAGCTCCAAAAAGAAAATTTCCTTTACGAGTATTTACAGCATCTGCTTCAATATCATTATAATCATTTAAGCCATATACCAAATAATTTAATGGAAAGGTTACGAAAAATAAGCCAATCCAAAAAATTGGATTCTTCCAATAGTTATCCGACAAACTAAAAGGCACCAGATAAATCCATAGTGTAGGGAACCACAATCCAGGTCTTGAAATTTTTAAGCATATATCTCGTAATTATGATGTCATTCTTACACTCTTCTCTTGAGGTAATAAACAATTATAAATGAATGAATTTACAGGTGTTTCAACACCTAATTCAACACCTTGTTTTACAATATAACCATTGAAGTTTTCTAATTCACTTGGTTTTTTTTCCATCATATCACGTTGCATAGATGCTGTTGTTTCAAATGGCATTTGATCAAACATTTTTAAGGTCCGTTCTACATCAGCATCCGAAATAGATATTCCTTTAACATTTGCGACTTGCTTAATTTCTTGAGCCGTTTTCAGTATTATTTCCATGATAGCATCATTTTGTTTCATGACTCCAAATGAACTTCTTGTTAAAGCACCAATACCGCTTACTGTAGTAATAAACATATATTTTCTCCAAATGTCTAAATGAATGTTTTCTGATAGTTTATTATTAAACTCTGCTTTATCAAAAACTGACTTCAACTGTTTAATACGATCTGTTTGCACATTATTATACTCACCGAAAATAATTTCTGGCTGGTAAGCAAAATGATTAATAACTCCATAATATTCTACTTTACTCACAATTTTACACAATCCAGCAAGTACATTTTCAGAATGTAAAATCGAACGTAATTTATTAGCATTATCAGCTCCATTTTGTAAGGGCAATACCATTGTTGATTGACCAACAATTGGTTTAATTAATTCAGCAACCTCAGGAATTTGCCATGATTTTACTCCAAGTAATATTAAATCAGGACTAGCCAATGTATTTACATCATCAGTCGCTTCTGGATAAATTGTAAAATCTCCATTAATACTTTTTACTTGAAGTCCATTCTTTCTAATTGCTTCCAGATGTTTTCCTCTAGCAATAAACCTAACATTAAAACCAGCTTTATGCAATTTAGCTCCGAAATATCCTCCAACGCCACCAGTACCAAACACAACAATGTTCATTTTTTTTAAATCTAATAGTTCTACTCAAATTTACTCTTAAACTTCGAAAGCCAAAAGTTTAGTTAATTTAATTATCAGTTCTTTATACTTTTAGTATTTTTACCCTTTACTTACACTTATTTTATGAGCAAATCTTTTGATAAATATCAAAAAAGACGGTTAATATCATCTTACTTCTCTGTAATTATCAGTATTACTTTAGTACTTTTTTTACTAGGAGTATTAGGGATGTTAGTTATCAATGCTCAAAAAGTTGAGACTCATTTTAAAGAACAAATTGCTTTATCTATTGACTTAAAAGAAAATGTAAAAGAAATTGAAATTGCGCAACTGCAAAAGAATTTAAAACTTTCAGACTACGTTAAATCAACTCGTTTTATTTCAAAGGAAGAAGCTGCTGAAATTGCACAAGAAGAAAACGGAGAAAAATTCATGGATTTTATTGGTTATAATCCGTTTCAAAATTCCATTGATGTATACTTAAATAGTGAGTTTGTTACCTTAAATAAACTAGAAGAAATTAAAACTAATTTACTTCAGAAAAGCTATGTTGATGAGGTCCGATATGATGTAGACTTGGTTTCGTTAATGAATAAAAATGTAAAACGCATAAGTTTTTGGCTAATTGCCATAAGTATTGTTTTTGCGTTTATTGCCATGTTATTAATTAATAGTTCTATTCGACTAGCTGTATATTCTAAACGATTTATTATAAAAACCATGCAAATGGTTGGTGCCACAAAACACTTTATTAGAAGACCTTTTATTTGGAAAAGCATTCGCCTAGGAATATTAGGTTCTCTACTTGCTGTTGCAGGGTTAGTAGTAGTTGCTTATTATTTAGACAAAAATTTACCTGAACTAAACTTATTATCAAATCCTACTCTTTTTGCATCATTATGTACAGGAGTTGTGTTATTAGGTATATTGATTACATGGATTAGCACCTTTTTTGCTACCCAGCGTTTCCTAAACTTAAAAACAGACGATTTATACTAGTCACTAATTGCCCATTAAATATACTACACTACTATGAGTAAAGAACATAAACCAGAATTCATCTTTAAAAAAGCAAATTACAAGCTTATGCTTATTGGCTTAGCGGTAATTGCTATTGGTTTTATACTAATGTCAGGTGGTGGGAGTGATGATCCGAATGTTTTTAATCCAGCTATCTACAATTTTCAACGTATCCGTTTGGCACCAACATTAGTATTAATAGGATTTGGAATTCAAATCTATGCTATTCTTTTTAACAAGAAGAAGAAAGAAGACTAAATGGAAATTATCAAAGCGATTATCCTTGGTATTATTCAAGGATTAACAGAGTTTTTACCTGTATCTTCTTCTGGACATTTAGAGCTTGGAAAAGCAATTTTAGGTGACACTTCTGTAGGAGAAGAAAGCCTGATATTTACTGTCGTATTGCATTTTGCAACGGCATTAAGTACTGTTGTTATTTTCAGAAAAGACATTATTGACCTATTAAAAGGGTTGTTACAATTTAAATGGAATTCAGAAACTCAGTTTGCCTTTAAAATTGGATTATCAATGATCCCTGCAGTATTTATAGGTTTGTTTTTTGAAGAAGAACTGGAGCAGTTTTTTGGAAGTAGTATTATGTTTGTAGGGTTCATGCTATTAATCACCGGAGCCTTATTATTTTTAGCTGATAGAGCTAAGAATACTACCAAAAATGTATCCATCTCAAATGCTATACTAATTGGAGTTTCTCAGGCTGTAGCAATGCTACCAGGGATTTCACGTTCTGGAGCAACAATATCAACCTCTGTTTTATTAGGAGTAGATAAAACTAAGGCGGCTCGCTTTTCGTTTTTAATGGTTGTTCCGTTAATATTTGGAAAAATTGCTAAAGATGTTTTAGGAGGAGACATTTCATTTGAATCACATCAAATTATTCCTTTATCTGCTGGGTTTATCGCCGCATTTGTTTCAGGGTTATTTGCTTGTACTTGGATGATATCCTTGGTTAAGAAAAGTAAACTTTCTTACTTTGCATATTATTGCTTTATTGTTGGTTTTATTGCTATTATTTACACATTATTGAATTAAGAAAATGACTGCTGAAGATTTTAAATCTGGACAAATACTTTTAATTGACAAACCATTAACTTGGAGTTCTTTTCAAGCCGTAAATAAAGTACGCTGGGTAATTAGAAAAGCCTTTGATATTAAAAAAATTAAAGTTGGTCATGCTGGAACTTTAGATCCATTAGCTACAGGCTTACTTGTTATCTGCACAGGTAAATTCACCAAACGTTTGAGTGAGTTTCAGGGGCAAATAAAAGAATATACTGGAGAAATTACTTTAGGAGGAACTACGCCTTCATATGACTTGGAAAGCGAAGTGACAGAAATTTTTCCTATAGATCATATTACTTCAGCACAGATTCATGAAACTACAAAACAGTTTATTGGTGATATTCAACAATATCCACCTGTTTTTTCTGCCTTAAAAAAAGACGGGAAACGCTTGTATGAATATGCAAGAAATAATGAAGAAGTAGTTATTCAACCAAGACAAATCAATATTTCGGAATTTGAAATTACAAAAATTGATTTGCCTAAGGTTGAATTTAGAGTCGTATGTAGTAAAGGAACTTACATCCGATCATTGGCCTATGATTTTGGAAAAGCAGTACAATCTGGGGCTCATTTATCAAAATTACGCCGTACTAAAATTGGTGAATTTAATGCCGACAATGCTATTTGTCCTATTGCCTTTGAAAAGCAGTATTTAGGCGAGCATGTTGACTAAATCCTCTACTATATTCTGTCCTTTATTTTTAGTATACCAAACCTGCAAATCTCTTTTAAAGTTTGGAGTTAATCCTCCATGTGCGTTTTTAAAATCTTTTACCATATTAGTAGCTTCACTAGGTCTTGGTCCAAAAGTTTTTAAAACCTGTTTAGTTTCTTTATCAACCATAATTAATTTTGGAATTGCTCTACCTCCATTGGTTAAATGTTGATCCATCAAGTCTAAGTTTTCATCTCGTAAAGCTATTTTTAAATCAATGTTTTCATTTAAGTTAGCCACTTTATTAATGAAAGGTAATACTTGAGCGCCATCCCCACACCAGCTTTCAACTAACACTACCCATTCAACAGGAGTATCAAACTTCTTTATTTTTTCAATATGTTTCTCTGCAACTACGCCCTTTTTATCCAAACGCTGCATACGTTTGTGACTTAATAATGTAAAATCAATTCGCTTTTCACTCTGCTCTTCACCTGTAGCTCTTTTACTATCTACTAAACCTTCCACTAACTCTCTGTACGCAGTATATGTCATAATCTTAAATTTGTGCATTCAACAATGCTTTTGACGAATAAAATATATCGCCCTTACTTTTGTATCTTTATGTCAAATTTAAGGCATAGACATCGTTTAAGTACTGATATTTATCATCTTAAGAATAAACTATAAAATGGAAAAAATAAGATGTGGTTGGTGTATAGGAAATGAACTTTATGAGCAATATCATGATTTAGAGTGGGGAGTTCCTGTATATGACGACCAACAATTATTTGAGTTTTTGATTTTAGAAACTTTTCAAGCAGGCTTAAGTTGGATTACCGTTTTAAGGAAACGCGAAAATTTTAGACTCGCCTTTGATTTTTTCGACTATAAAAAAGTAGCAGCTTACGACGAGGATAAATATGATCAATTACTGCACAATGCTGGAATTATTCGAAACAAACTGAAAATAAAAGCAGCAATTACTAATGCACAAGCTTTTATAAGCATTCAAGAAGAATTTGGTAGCTTTACTAAATATATATGGGATTTTACCAACGGAAAACCAATTACCAATAGCCATAAATCTCTATCAGAAATTCCTGCTACCACTGAACTATCAAATACGATTTCCAAAGATTTAAAAAAACGCGGGTTTAAGTTTGTGGGCTCTACAGTTATTTATGCACACATGCAAGCAACAGGCATGGTGAACGACCATATAACCAGTTGTTTTAGGTATAAAGAAGTATAAAAAACCTCCTCAATTATAATTAAGGAGGTTTTTGAAGTTATACTGCATTCAAAAGGTTCAATTTTATTAATACAGCCTAAAACTTAATAATTTGATTAAGAAAAAGAGGTTCTAGTAATGGGGCAAAAAAGAAAATCCACGTTCGCTATTATTTATAAATGTTCTTCCAATTAATGTTTCTTTTTAGTGATCCACCTTGTGGATTTACTTTATGTTTCACTATTGGCTTACACTATTATATTCCTTTTTTCCCAATAATGTTACCCATTTTTTAAGAAAAACATAAAACGCCCAAAACACTAACCGACTATATTACAGCGCTTTAATCAAACTATTTATATACCAAATAACATAATGGGCATTTAAAACATACTATTATGTTAAGCTTCTTATTTTACTAATCCTGTAGTTCCGTAAACTCAAATTTGTTTCCGTCAAACAAACCTTTGTCGCTTAATTTTAATTCTGGTATTACCAATAAAGCACAAAATGACATGGTCATATAAGGCGCTTGTAGTTTTACTCCTAACTCTTTAGAGCGTAGGTCTAGTTTCTCATATGCATTAGCAACTTCATAACCATCTTTTTCTGACATGATTCCAGCGACTGGTAATGGCAATACGAGTTCTTCTGTTCCGTTTGCTAAGGAAACCCCTCCTTTGTGTGCTACAACTAAATTAATAGCCTTAACAATATCTGCATCACTTACCCCTACGGCAATAATATTATGACTATCATGCGCAACACAAGATGCTAAAGCACCTTGTTGCAGTCCATAATTCTTTACAAATGCAACTGCTGGTGGCGCATCAAAATAGCGGTTTACAACTACTATTTTCAAGATATCTTGTGAGGTGTCACTTTCTAAAAAACCGTTTGTATTATTTAACTGAGCATCCCCTTTTTTGGTCACCAGTTGCCCATCTTCCACCTCAATAACTTTTATAGTTGACGAAATTGACGGTACTTTTATTTGATCTACCATAATTGGCGAACAATTAAAGTTATTTACCAAAGATTCTTCTACTGAAGGAATTAAGGTTTTGTTATTTTCAGCAACTATGTTTCCATTAATATAGGTTTGAGTTACTTTAAAGTTTTTTAAATCAGTCACTACACAAAAATCTGCGGGGTCATTTACTTGTAACAAACCAACATACATGTTGTAGTGTTTTATAATATTATAAGAAGTAGCTCTTAATACATTCATCACATTACAGCCTTTTGCAACGGCTCTTTTGGCTAGTTTATTTATATGTCCTTCTACCAAATCGTTCGGGTGTTTGTCATCCGAACAAAACATAATCTCGGTAGGATACTCATCCAATAACGAAATAAGTTCGTCAAAATTTTTGGCAGCACTCCCTTCTCTTATCAGAATTTTCATTCCGTATTTCAATTTTTCTAAAGCTTCTGCTTTAGTGAAACACTCATGATCGGTAGTAATGCCTGCATTGATATATTTTTCCACATCAGCGCCCATTAACCCGGGAGCATGTCCGTCAATTTGTTTTCCTGCATCCTTGGCGGCTTGTATTTTTGCTAAAACAACTGGATCATCAAATAATACTCCTGGGAAGTTCATCATTTCCGTTAAGTAATGAATCTCTGGTAAGGCTAATAATTCGGTTACATCGTCCACCGTAATTTCAGCTCCTGCAGTTTCAAATACAGTGGCTGGAACACAAGAAGGCGCTCCAAAATGAAACTTAAACGGCGTTTTTTTTCCATTATTAATCATGTACTTCACTCCTTTCACTCCCAAAACATTTCCGATTTCATGCGGATCAGAAATTGTAGCTACCGAACCGTGGCAAACTGCCAAACGTGCAAACTCCGAAGGAATTAACATGGAACTTTCTACATGCACATGAGCATCAACAAAACCAGGGATGATATAGTGGCTTTCGGCAACTGCTTCTTCAACAATTTTTATGATTTTTCTACTTTCAATATGTAGTGTTCCACTAAAAATTCGCCTTGTAACTACATCTACAATATTTCCTGATATTTTTTGAATACTCATATACTATTATGATTACTTTTTTTGATTTAAATATTACTCCTAATATTTAGTAAATGAAGTACTTAAAAATTGCTTAGGATTCTCATTTGCTATTAAGTAAAATAACTCTTCACCAATATAACTTCTCAAATTTTGGAATAATGCTTTTTCATTGTTTTTTTGAGCTACAACATAATAATCCGTACCAAAAAGCACCTTATGTTTTACTTTTTCATCTTCAAGAATAAACTTCAGTAACGGAAACAATTCTTCATTAAACAAAATGAAACTAATATCCGTATACACACCCTCGTATTGAACCATTAAATCATAAATAACAGACAACCAACTAGCATTCCACCATATGGTTCGTGTACTTCCATGATTTAGAGTGTTTTTAATTGTTCGGTTTAAATATTCATTTTTAGAAACATGAGAAATATTATTATTATAATTATTCCAATTGTCCGCCTTATATTTATTCCACTCCTTAGACCCTCCAAAATGAGCCAAACATATTTTAAGATTACTCAAATCAACTTCCTCCCCTAAATATGAACTTAATAAGTCTTTATTTAATAAACAGTGGTAGTTTAACGGATTGCTAAAGTTAGTTGTAAAATCATAATTCTTTTTTTGAGGAAGCGGTATAGGTACTGGATCTTTATCTTTGTGCTTTCTGTATTTTAAAATAGGATGCGTATTCCATTCCTTTTTCTTCTTTCCTCTATAAAAAACTGTCCCTTCAATACAATGCGTAATAATTGGTATTTGGTGTTCTTGAGCAAATTTATAAGTTTCAATTAAACTTTTATCAAAAGGAAAATAACCTAATGCAGGATACAGTTTTATACCGTGAAATTGTTTTTTAGACAATTTACTTTTTAAGTAATTTTCATAATTAGCGCTTCCTTTAAGACCTACTGTTTCTACAATACGTCTAGGATCGGCAAAAACAAATGGCAACAAGTTGTCCTTATTGTTTTTGGTTACTTTTAATAACTCGGTTAGTTGTTGTTTATAGTCTGCTATAGGTTTCCCCGCTTCCATATACTTCATATCCATTGGAAGTACTACAAATTTGGTGTTTTGATCGTATGTTTTTGCTAACAAATCAAACACTTTTCGTTGCCCTTGTTTACTATAGGTTGCATACCTCCCTAGTGTCGTAAACCGTTCATAAGCCGCTTTACTTTGCTCACTAAACAAATTACTTATCGCTAGTAAATTGGCAAGTATTTTAAACAGCCATTTGAAAAACAACAACAATAATGTATACACCCAATATCCGATTATGGTAAACTTTAAAATACTTAAAAAACCATATTTTATCTTATCCCTTCTATGAACAAACTTTCTGAAGGTTTTATTTCTTGAGGTAAGATGTAAATAATACCATTTAACTACTTTCATTGTTATAAGCTGATACAAAACAGGCACCAACTTTTTACCAAATAAATTAGGCACATGATCTATGGTAAAGGTATGTGTATGGCAGTTAAATGTAGTTGAATCTTTAATTGGTTTCATAAAACCTTATTTTAAACTAATTAAGCTAAAGCAGCTACAGTTATTGTTTTAACAACAATTTTTATAATTTTGGTTTTTAAGTGACCTAAGGATATTTTAGAAACTCCTTCCTGAAGTAAGTTTTCTAAAACTAAAAGGTCTTTTTGACTTTTTACTAGCCATTCGAAATCATCTTCCGTTAAATGTCCCTCGGCAAATAGAATAGTCCAGCGCTTTAATTTTTCTTTAAACGATTGTAAGAAAACATCTATATCATTTACTGATTGATTGCTATATGCTGAGTGGTTTTCCTCCAAAGCAGCTAATAAATTAGCTCTTAGTGCTTTTAATATTTCTTCAAAATCCATAATGACTTAGTAATTTTTTATAATCTCTAGTAAAATATTTTCTTTCTCTTTGTCTTTAGATATTTCGTATTTTATTAAAGCGTCAAAGGCACTCATAATTTGTTTCGTAGCTTCCTGATTAAATGCTGCAGTTAACTGTCCTTTTTCTTTCCAACGTTTTAATAATCCTGCTACACTATTTTTATCCGCATCCGTCATTAATTCCCACATTTGGTAACTTATAATATTATCAGGTTTATTTTTTTCATACTCTTCCATCTTTTCCATTTCCAATAATAAAGCGTCTACTTGAGTTTTATACAGCGTATAATCTTCCATTGCATGTTGGAGTAATACTTTAGTTTCAATTTTTAAAGAAACTTCTTGTTGGTAACTGTACTGATCAAAAATTGCTGTTTTAATACTGTTGCAGGAAGTAAATAAAATACTACAGAATAGTAGTACATACATTAGTAATTTTTTCATTGGTTAAGTTTTAATTTTTTAATTTCATATAGTCCAATTAACTTAAAGATGCAGGAAGCATAAAAGTAAGGAATACTCCATAACAATCGATTCCTATACCGATAAAATTAAGTAGTTTTACAAAAAACAATCCATGCAGATACATAGCAATTTCGACGCCGGAAATATTGAAGTAGTTTCTATAAAACCACAACTCATTGAATTAATAATTCCTAAGGATACCAATTCTGAATTTCTACAATGGTTTTATTTTAAGATGTCGGATATTGAACTAGGGAGCACACAAAACGTACGCATTACAAATGCTGGCGACAGTGCTTTTCCTGATGGTTGGGAGAACTACCGTGTAAATGTATCCTACGACAACATAAATTGGTTTCGTATTGATACTAGCTATGAAAATGGTGTCTTGGTTTTTGATATTCCTACAGACCAACAAGAGTTGTATGTAGCGTACTTTGAACCGTTTTCCTACCAACAACATTTGGCTTTGATAGCAAAGGCTTCAGAAAGCTCCTTATGTACTGTAACAACCTTGTGTAAAACTCCTGAAGGAAAACCTGTGGAACTATTAGTTATTGGTGACTCTAATGCAAACAAGAAAACCGTTTGGTTTACGGCACGCCAACATCCTGGAGAAACGATGGCGGAATGGTTTATACAAGGTTTAGTGGAAAGCTTACTAGACGAAACCAATGAGGATAGCAAAGCCTTATTAGCAAACCACTGCTTCTACATTATCCCTAACATGAATATTGACGGAAGTATTGCCGGTAATTTACGTGTAAATGGCTTGGGAATAAACTACAATAGAGAATGGGACAATCCAAGCATAGAAAAAAGCCCTGAAGTATATTATTGCATAGAAAAAATGGATGCTGTTGGTGTTGACTTTTTAATGGATGTACATGGAGATGAAGCCATACCGTACAATTTTGTGACCAGCTTAATGGGCATACCAAGTTTAAAAGGGCATACCATGCAAAAGGAAGAAGCATTCAAACAACATTGGGTAAACGTAACAAATGAATTTCAAGATGTACACCGATACGAAAACAGCTTGCCTGGAAAAGCCAACCTTAAAGTATGCTCTAAACAAATAGGAGAACGTTTTGGAAACATGGCATACACTTTAGAAATGCCTTTTAAAGACAGTGATGCCAACCCCAACATACAAAAAGGTTGGAACGGAAAACGCTCTATTGAATTTGGCGCTTCTATTTTGAAAGTGCTTAGATTGAGTAGTAAAGATGAGTTGTTTTAACACTTCTATA
>Ga0209396_1000492_pt1 | contig 46523 bp, 42 predicted proteins | sample GOMGulsemesocosm_6_FD_184638 | JGI IMG/M metagenome (GOLD analysis project Ga0209396, IMG submission 184638) | Methane-oxidizing microbial communities from mesocosms in the Gulf of Mexico - GOM8C Gulf of Mexico (SPAdes) (version 2) | ecosystem: Environmental > Aquatic > Marine > Cold seeps...
ACAAACCTAACTCTTTGATTCTAAAAACAGAGAACAAATACCCTTAAAGTAAAAACTAAAAGAAACCCATCTGCCCTTCGTCATCAACTGTAATAGTAATATCAGGTTTTACGTCAGGCTTCGGCGCGACCTTTTCAACAACTAGCTTAGGCTCTTGAAGCTTTTCCTCAATAACCACGTTGGGCTTTTCGGTAACTATATTAACCGGTTTCTGAACAGCTTTGGGCTTTGCCTTAACAGACTTCGTCTTTGGTTTTTGCTTTGGTTTCACCTTGGGCTCTGACTTGGGAATCTCAACCTCAAACAGCTTACGCGCAATCTTCACCAGCTCGGCATAAACAGGGCACTCCGGGTTCGCCTGATAATGCTTCTGGTTACCCGAAGCAGTAACCGACAACACCCCCGCCGCTGCCAGCTTCACCAATTCACGCGTCACCGTACCGCGACCCACCGCCGCAATACGCACAATCTCGTTGGTATAAAAACTTTTACCCGGCGTACCATAAAGTAAACCCAGCACACGTTGCTGGGTTTTGGTGAATAAGGCATTGCTTAAGATCATGGAAGTCATAGGCGCTTTAAAAAGAAACGAAGGTCGAATAATAAGACCCAATTTAAGTCTTATCAACAGCTATGTTTTCAGTAACTCATCCAAGCTTAATGAATAGCTGGGAGAAAACGTCTCTAAAAAATAACGCACTTCCGGCAAGTCAATTGCCTCCAATCTGCTCTTAATATCTTCTGCCGCCTTAGAAAATTCCGAATTACCGGCCGAGACTTCCATCTGACATTTTATATAGGCGGATATAGTATCGGCCGCCTTGATAATGGCTTTGTGCTCTTTGGGAATTTTATCCTCAATCATCACGGCTTCGTAATCGTCCTGAAGATCGTCGGGCAGCAAACTCACCAATTCTTGCTCAGCTTGTCGTTCAATCGATTTATAGGCCTGCGTAATTTCAACCGAATGGTATTTTATTGGCGAAGGCATATCGCCCGTTATCACCTCACTGCAATCATGATACATAGCCGCGACAACAATCGCGTTTACGTCTAACGCGCCATCGAAATAACGATTTCTTATCAGCCCCAAAGCATGTGAGATTGTGGCAACCTCCCAGCTATGCTCCATCACGTTTTCCACAACCGTATTACGCTTCAAGCCCCAGCGCTGCAACCATCGCGTCTTACTTATATACGCATAAAAATGACTTTTCATAATTGATCACTTAAGTCTCAGGAAATACAAACAAAGATACCCAGCTTGAGTATCAATAGACGGTCGATATTACCAAACAATAAACAATGAGAAACCAAAGAACCTTCAGACCTGAAGCCCGCAGCCTATCATTAATGTCTCAGTTTTTTATAGTGTTTTGCTTGATACATTCCCATAGAATTACGGAAACAAGGGAAAGCTAAACAACAAATAATAAGACCATATGGAGATGGTAAAAATGACCCAAAAGACAATTCTAATATCTACATTACTATTATGCACCGCAGCAATCGCCACTCCCAAAGTCCCCATCGAACAATGCGCCAAATGGCATAAACTCGCTGAAAATCACGAGGATGCTAGGCGGGCAGGATACAACATTAGCTGGAATAGGAAACAGCAAAAAAAGCTCAACCAAAAGATGTTCAATGCAAACTGTCCACCTAGACATAATGAGTATTTTAAATAAGTCCCCATTTATATACTAAAGAGTGACGGCTAATGACGACTAGAAAAAACTGGTCCAGAGAACAACTGATGATTGCTTTCAGCCTTTATTGCCAAATGCCATTTGGCAAAATGCACTCAAAAAATCCTGAAATCATTAAGCACTCAAAACTAATAGATCGCACCCCCTCAGCATTAGCAATGAAACTTACAAACATTGCCAGCCTTGATCCTGCAATCACGTCAACTGGAAGAAAAGGCCTTCAAAGTGCATCTCTATTGGATCAAACCATGTGGGCCGAAATGACTAATAACTGGGAAGCTTTTACTACCGAAGCCGAACAGGTTATGGCACGCATCGACACCCTTGAGAATAATAACGGTAATGTTTCCGGCCACATCGAACCCGCGTCTTATATCGGACAAAACAAGAACATTCAAACAACAGCCCGAGTGGGTCAAAACTTTTTCAGAAAATCCGTTCTTAGCGCATACAACAACAAATGCTGTATCTCAGGTTTATCAGTGCCAAAACTACTAATTGCTAGCCATATTGTTCCTTGGAGCAGAGACCAAGCAAACAGATTAAACCCTCAAAACGGCCTAACTTTATCTATACTGCATGACAAGGCTTTTGACCTTGGGTTAATCACAATAGATGAAAACATGGCTGTACGTGTCTCAAAAAACATAGATGTATCAAACGATTATTACTTCGAAGAATCAATTCGCTTTTTTAACGGGAAAAGCATTACCCTGCCCGAAAAATTTCAGCCTAACGCTGAATTTCTAGAATTTCACCGAGTAAATATCTTTGAAAGCTGGCTATGAACCCCCATCCAACTGCCCATGAACCCCCGAAAACCGCCGCAACCAAGGCTTCAATTTAACTAACTCTTCAGGCAAATCACTGAGCGCTTTCTGCGCCGCTGCCTGATCAACAAAACTGCCATAAATCGCTTTATAAACGACTTGGCCATTCTGCTGCTGAGGGAAATACGCGAGGGGTGCGAGGCTTTGCTGGCTCTTCAACCAGCGGATTAGCTTTGCTTTGTTTTGGCTGACGTTGATTTGAAGGGTGTAGTTAGTCGCTTGTTGGTTTTTGATCCAGCTCTGATCGTGGATAACTTTCGACACAGGTATTGTCACCGTTGCGGTAACGGGCTGATTTTCTGTTACCGACTGAGCTTCCAACCGAGCGAGTCGCTGCTTTGCCTTCTCATGGCCCTGCTCGGCCGCTTTGCGATACCAGGCAATGGCTTCATTGACATCGACTGCTGTACCTTTACCGCTTTCAGCTAAAACGGCTAAGTTATATTGCGCGGATGGATAACCCTGCTTGGCAGACAATTCAAGCAGGCGGTAGGCTTCGCCATAATCCAGCGGCAAGTGCTGCCCTGTTATATAGGCCAAACCGAGAGCATATTGAGCGTCACGAAGACCGTGGCTGGCGGGAAGCCGCAATAGCTCGATCGTTTTATCGATATCAACCGCCACGCCATTACCCCGCGCATACATCACCGCGAGGTTATATTGGGCATGATACGAGCCAGCATCAGCTGCTTTTTGCCACCAGTAAAGAGCCTTGCCGTAATCGCGGCCAACATCCTTATCATTCAGATACCGCTGTCCCAGCTCATCTTGCAGCTCTACATTGCCCTGCTCAGCGGATTGCTCAAACCAATACACTGCCTGTTTGATGTCGCGCTGAACTCCCAAGCCACTGTCGTAAATAGTGCCCATGTAAATTTGCGCTTTGCTGTCGCCGGCCTCGGCCAAAGGTTTGAGTGTTTGCCGCGCTAGTTCGTAATCTTTCGCTTGAAAGGCTTGGCGGCCTCGTTCAAATACTTGCTCAATGTTTTTCTCATTCGCAGGTTCAACGGCGAGCGCATTATTAAAACCAAAACCTATCAGCAAGCTCAGGAGTAAAAACAAAGATTTATATGCTGATTTCATATTCAGGCCAAGGTTAGTTAAGTGGACCGTTAAAAGGTAGCCGAGGAATAGAAGAATAAGAGCGCTCTTTTGGAAAGTACACCCTTATCCGCAATCGAAAGTAGGCCGGAAAAGCAAAGCGCCTTCCGGCATGACCATTTCGGCAATTCATACCCGTTGTTAATTTCGGCATTTATAGCGGCCGTTTATTCCAGCTGCCGGTCAAACCTGATGAAAGCCTAGTGACTTCTTCATACCAGATACAGCCTGATGATTTTTTCATACCAGATAAAGCCTGATGGCGGCTGTGGTTTATCATGCCTACGGTAGGGCAAGGTAATGTATAAATACATAAATTTATCTCTCTACACCGCTTACCGAACCCAAACCATTCACGTAAAATTACCGGCTTTAAAAATACGCTAAAACAGGTTTACCCATGGCTAAGGTCAAAGACGAATCCACTCAGCACACGCCGATGATGATCCAATATTTAAGGATCAAGGCTGAGCACCCCAATGAGCTGGTGTTTTACCGCATGGGCGATTTCTATGAGCTGTTTTTTGAGGATGCCGAGAAGGCTTCAAAGCTATTGGATATCACCCTCACGGCGCGCGGCAAAACGGCGGGCAACCCGATCCCGATGGCGGGCATTCCGTATCATTCGGCCGATGGTTACATTGCCAAGATCGTCAAGGCGGGTGAGTCGGTGGCGATTTGTGAGCAGATTGGTGATCCGGCCACATCGAAGGGGCCGGTTGAGCGTCAGGTGATGCGGGTGGTTACACCCGGCACGCTGACGGATGAGGCCTATCTGGATGAGCGCCGTGATAACTTAATCGCTGCGCTGTGTGTTGCTGAGCCGTCTGTTTCTGAACTGTCTGCTGCTAAGCAGGACGAAAGCAAGCTGTATGGTTTAGCGACGCTGGATATTACCAGCGGTCGCTTCAACGTCATTGAAATCGATTCTGAAGAGGCACTGCTGGGCGAACTGCAACGTTTGAACCCGGCGGAATTACTGATCAACGAAGAACTGGAAATTGCGTCATTGAAGGAACGCCGTGGGCTGCGCAAGCAAGCACCCTGGTTGTTTGACGCCGAGACAGCACATCGCCTGTTGACCCAGCAGTTTCATACCAAGGATTTATCCGGCTTTGGCTGTGATGATCTCAGCGTTGCGCTGCAAGCGGCCGGCTGTTTATTGCAGTATGCCAAGGATACCCAACGCACCACCCTGCCCCACATTCGTAATCTGGCCGTTGAGCAACGCGATGACAGCGTGATTCTGGATGCAGCGACGCGCCGCAATTTGGAAATTGATACCAACCTGACCGGCGGGATCGATAAAACGCTGGCCAGTGTGTTTGATAACACGGCAACGCCGATGGGCAGCCGCCTGATGTTGCGCTGGCTGAATCGCCCGTTGCGTAGCCAGTCTGCACTTAAACAGCGCCAAGCCGCCATTGCCGACTTGATTCATCAATATGCCTACGAGCCGCTGCACAATGTGTTGCGCCAGATTGGCGATATCGAACGTATTCTGGCGCGTATTGCGCTACGTTCTGCCCGCCCGCGTGATTTATTACGTCTGCGTGAAGCCTTTGTGCGCTTGCCGGAAATTCAGGCGCTGTTACGCGAGAAAAACACGCCACGCTTAAAACAGCTGGCGACGCTGATCAGTGAATTCCCGGAATTTTCCGAGCTGTTATCACGCGCCATTATTGATAATCCGCCGGTGGTGATCCGCGATGGTGGTGTGATCGCCAACGGTTTCGACGCTGAACTGGATGAGCTGCGCACGCTGAGCGAAACCGCCGGACAGTTTTTGATTGATCTGGAAACCCGTGAGAAAGAACGCACCGGCATCAACACCCTGAAGGTGGGCTACAACCGCGTGCACGGCTATTTTATTGAGATCAGCCGACTGCAATCCGGCCAAGCACCCGTGGACTATATTCGCCGCCAGACGCTGAAAAATGCCGAGCGTTTTATCACGCCGGAATTAAAAGAATTTGAAGACAAGGTGCTGAGCAGCAAGAGCCGTGCATTAACACGCGAAAAAATGCTCTACGAGCAGCTGGTCGAACAACTGGCTGAGCCGCTGGCACAGTTACAAGATTGTGCCGCCGGCTTGTCTGAGCTGGACGTACTGACTAACCTGGCCGAACGTGCCGAAACCCTAAGCCTGGTGGCGCCGGAGTTGAGCGAGCAAGCGGGCGTCAGTATTACTCAGGGCCGCCACTCGGTGGTGGAATCCCTACAGGATGCACCCTTTGTGCCGAACGACGTGCAGCTGACGGCCCAGGAACGCATGATGATCATTACCGGCCCAAACATGGGCGGTAAATCGACCTACATGCGTCAGACGGCGCTTATTGTACTGTTAGCCTACGTGGGCAGCTATGTGCCCGCACAGGCCGCAGTGATCGGCCCGATTGATCGCATTTTCACGCGCATGGGGTCCTCCGATGATCTGGCCGGTGGCCGTTCGACCTTTATGGTGGAAATGACGGAAACCGCCAACATTTTGCATAACGCTACCTCCAACAGTTTGGTACTGATGGATGAAGTGGGCCGTGGCACCAGCACCTTTGATGGTTTGTCACTGGCTTGGGCGAGCGCGCAGCATCTGGCCATGCAGACACAGGCTTATACCCTGTTCGCCACGCACTATTTTGAATTGACTACCTTGCCGGAATTAACCGCCAACGCGATTAACGTACACCTCGACGCCACCGAATACGAAGACCACATTGTGTTTCTGCACAGCGTTCAGCCGGGACCGGCCAGCCAGAGCTTTGGTTTGCAGGTAGCGAAGCTGGCGGGTGTGCCGGATCAGGTGATTGATGAAGCGCGTGAAAAACTGGTGTCATTGGAGCAGCAGGAATTAACGACTCAGGCCGTGCAGAGTGTGGGCAGCCCGGAAAATAAACAACAGGTGATGCAGGCGGATATGTTTAGTGCGCCATTGCCGCACCCCTTGGTGGAAAAGGTGAAAGACCTGGAGTTGGATAATCTGACGCCGTTTCAGGCTTTGCAGTTATTGTACGATTTGAAGAAGTTGACTAAGTAGAAGTCAGAAGGACAGATCCCTCACATGCGTTCGGGATGACAGTAGCTCGTCATTCCGGCGAACAAGGTGAATTGCGAAGTACCCCAGAGTTCCTCTCTGGCCGCGCCATTCACCTTACAAGAGAAGGCGGCCTGGGCTGGGGAGAAATCTTACACTCTCAAAGCAAGATCCCTCCCGTTCGTCGGGATGACAACAGCCTTGTTCGGAATGACTCAGCCCTGACCCAAATCATTTCAGAAAGCGTCGAAACCCTTATACTGCTTTCTGAACAAGATTTGCCGATTTATTCCGCCTGAGCTACCCTTTCAGCTTGTGTTAGCGCGGCAGTAGTTTTAAAATGCGCGCTGCAAAAATCTTGAGTTTGGAGAATCGCCCACATGACATTTATTGTCGCTGAAAACTGTATCAAGTGTAAGTACACCGACTGTGTAGAAGTTTGTCCGGTCGATTGTTTCTATGAAGGTCCAAACTTCCTGGTTATTCACCCGGATGAATGTATTGATTGCGCTCTGTGCGAGCCAGAATGTCCTGCCGAGGCCATTTTCTCAGAGGATGAAATTCCTGAGGGTCAAGAGGACTTCCTGGAGATCAACGCCGAGCTGGCTGAAGTATGGCCGAACATTAGCGAGCGCAAAGAAGCGCTGGCCGATGCTGAAGAATGGGACGGCAAGCCAAACAAGCTGGAATTGCTGGAGCAGTAATCTCTGCCTGCAATTTGAGCGTTATAAAAAAGGTGGCCTAGGCCGCCTTTTTTATTGCCTGCTTTCTGAGCACAACACTCCAGCTGTCATTTCGAGCAACGGGAGAAATCTTAAAGGCTGGGAGGGCAGGATCCCTCACACAAGGTGAATTGTGACGTACAAGGTGAATGGCGTAGCCAGAGAGAGCAGCCTGGGCTGGACACAAGAGAAGGTGCCCTGGGGCATTCATTCGGGATGACAAAGGCATGTCATTCACCTTGCCTGGTCGAAACAACAAAATCTCGGGCACAAAAAAGGGCGGCCTCAGCCACCCTTTTTCTGATACTTCTTTTATCGCTACTGGCTAAACAGTACTTCGCTGCTCAGACCTTCTTTTTCCATCACGCTACGCAGGCGCTTCAGGGCTTCAACCTGAATCTGACGAACACGTTCACGGGTCAGACCAATTTCACGACCCACTTCTTCCAGCGTGCTCATTTCATAACCCAACAAACCAAAACGACGGGCGATAACTTCGCGCTGCTTTTCTGACAATTCAGTCAACCAACCTGTCAGGTTGCCGTGCAGGTTGGAGTTTTGCAGTAATTCAGAAGGATCGGTGATGTTCTCACCGGTAATGTTTTCCACCATCGTTCTTTCAGATTCACCACCCATTGGGGCGTCGATGGAGGTCACACGCTCATTCAGCTTGAGCATGCGTTTTACGTTTTCAACAGGACGATCCAGCATTTCTGCAATTTCTTCAGCGCTGGGTTCGTGATCCAGTTTCTGAGTCAGCTCACGAGCTGCACGCAGATAAACGTTAAGTTCTTTAACCACGTGAATCGGCAAACGGATAGTACGCGTTTGGTTCATCAACCCACGCTCAATCGTTTGGCGAATCCACCAGGTAGCGTATGTTGAGAAACGGAATCCACGTTCAGGATCGAATTTTTCTACAGCACGAATCAGACCCAGGTTACCCTCTTCGATCAGATCAAGCAGTGTCAGACCACGGTTTACATAGCGACGGGAAATTTTTACCACCAAACGCAAATTACTTTCGATCATGCGTTTACGGCCAGCCTCATCACCTTTCAAAGCCAGACGTGCGTAAAACACTTCTTCTTCAGCGCTTAGCAGAGGGGAAAAGCCAATTTCATTCAGGTAAAGCTGTGTAGCATCTAATGATTTTTTGCTATTCAAATCTTCCTTAATCACATCTTCACTCACCAGCTTCTCCTGTTTATCTTCAACAGTTGCCTCTTCAAGTAAAGCTTCTTGTGTGTCGGCCATGGCCTTATCCCTATTTTTATAAACCATTGTTGAATACTCTAGCTAAAGCCGATCTTAGTCTCAAAATAATTGGATGTGAACCCGTTACGTGAAAAAACTATAATTTATTCACGTAGTTACAGCATCCTATTAAAGTAATTTCAGCTTTCATGTTGCTTTAAAGACCAATAATCCTATTTAGGCAAATACCAGAGTGGGTTAACAGGTTTACCATTTTTTCGGATTTCAAAATGCAGTTTATTTTCACTGGTTCCACTTGACCCTATTTCGGCAATTTTCTGCCCAGCTTTAACTTTATTTTTTTCAGCCACCAGGATTTTTTTATTGTGGGCATAGGCACTTAGGAACATTTGGGAGTGTTTTACAATGACCAAATTACCATAGCCAATCAGCCCGCTACCGGCATAAACCACGACACCATCGGCAGCGGCCTTAACTGTTTGTCCGGCCTTACCTTTGATATCAAGACCTTTGTTATTGGCGCTAAACTTTCCGACAATCTTCCCCTTAACTGGCCAGCGCCAGACAATAGGGCCTTTTGTCATAATTGGCTGAGGTTTTGGCTGTATAACGACTTTCGCTTGCGGCTTAGTGTCTTTTTGAGTTTGTTTCGTAGTGACTGTCGGCGTCCACTTTTTAGCGGGCGCTTGTTTAGACAGGCTAATACGCTGGCCTTTAAAAATGGTATAGGGCCAACGAATACCGTTAGCTCTGGCCAGTTCGCGGTAATCACGCCCATAGCGCCAGGCTATGGCATAGAGGGTATCGCCCCTACGCACCACATAGCTGCCATTGGTAACGGTTTTAGGTCGTTCCAAATTATAGATGGGGGCATAGTTATTATTGGTACAGGCACTCAGTAAGCAAAGCAAAACGCCACACAGTGCGGCCGAAAACAGCCCGCCAGGGAATCTCTGGCACTTACTGCTCTGTTTAGCCTGACGATTTTGCATTATTGGTAAGGTTAATCAAAAACACGGTCAGTAAACCCAGGCACAACAGCAACAGCACACCGAGCAACTGCGGGTCAGATTGAGTTACTGCCTGATATTGCGATGGCCACACGTTGCTATCAACCGCTTCCTGAAGCTGCACTTTCCAGGGCCAAACTTTATTAAGTGAGCCAAGCATAAAACCCGTCAGCGCCGCCAATGTTGCGGCATGGAAATGTTTTAACAACCAGGACAACACGTGCGTAAAACTGAGCAAACCAACAACACAGCCCGCCGCAAAGGTGCCTAGCACTAAACCATTGAAATTATGCACAGCCTCGATCACCGGTTGATACATACCCATCAGCAATAAAATAAAACTACCGGAAATGCCCGGCAGGATCATCGCGCAGATGGCAATCGCACCCGCAAAAAAGAAAAACAGCGTCGTAGGCTCAGTCTGAATACCACTGACGCGGGTAATTTCAAACGCCAGCCAACCAGCCAGCACAAACATCAACACATTGACCCAGTCTTTGAAGTTGATCTGCCGCCCCATGGCAATGACTGAGGCAAAAATCAAACCGAAGAAATAGGACCACACCAATACAGGATGATTGGTCAGCGCCCAGGAAATGAATTTGGTTAACGAAAAGATACTGGTGAGAATACCGCCAAACAGAATCAGCAGAAAAGTTGCATTAACGTGCTGCCACAGCGCTTTGATATTACCGCTGAATAACAGTTTTAATGCGACCAGGTTGAAGGAGGTCAGCGAGTTGATCAACTCTTCATAGATACCAGTGATAAAAGCCACTGTGCCGCCCGAAACGCCCGGCACCACATCGGCTGCCCCCATGCCCATGCCTTTAAAAAAGACACTGATGCGAAAGGGTTGGTTTTCCATTAAGCATTGTTCATCCATAACAACAAGAAGCCCTATGGGCGCCTTCAAAAATCGTGATGTTTTTACGAAGACAAGGAAGCACCGCGCGCAGAACCGGAGTGTATAGCTGCATACATGAGGAGTCGAGCACGGAGCTGACGTAGTAATCGCGAAAATAGTGCATTTTTATGGCGTTCATTTTAGCGGACAACTCCACCCAGTAGCGGCACAAAACGCACAGGCTCCAGCACATGACGTTGAAAACCACCCTTCTCGTCACGCTGAATATATACAAGATCCTGCTGCTCATTCGGGCCAACCGGAATCACCAAGCGACCATTGGGTGCTAATTGTTCCAGCAACTCTTCCGGTACTTCACGGGGTGCGGCGGTAACAATAATGGCATCAAACGGTGCTTTTTCAGGCCAGCCCATGCCACCATCAGAATGTTTCATTTTGACATTACGCAGCCCCAGTTGATCAATGCGTGTCCGCGCCAGCTCTTGCAACGGCAAAATACGCTCGACGCTGAACACTTTGTCCACCAGTTGCGCCAGAATAGTGGTTTGATAACCCGAACCGGTGCCCACTTCCAGCACGCGCTTAGGCATACCAATAGACAGCAGCGCTTCGGTCATCCGCGCAACAATATAAGGCTGAGACAGGGTTTGGTTAAAACCAATGGGCAAAGCGGTGTCTTCATAGGCGCGATGGGCCAGCGCTTCATCACAGAAGATATGGCGTGGCGTGTTCAGGATCACATTGAGCACCTGCTCGTTGCTGACTCCTTCTTCGCGCAAACGTTTGATAAGGCGCTCGCGAGTACGTCGCGAGGTCATCCCAATGCCGCTTAAGTCGTTGCTAGTCAAACACATTCCCCATTTGATGGCTTCACACAAAAGTTATTGTTTTGGCTGTGCGAAGTCATCAATATACCTAATTGTTTTTATGCGCCGGATTACTTCTATCAGGCTCTCGGTAATTACCAAATTCCCGAATCACGCTGGTGGCATAGCCCCCCACGGGCAAACTAAAGGCCACCTCGATGGTACTGCGATCATCCGTCTGCGGATGCCGAGACCACGTTAATTCAGTCACCGGCAAGCATAACGGTCTGCGCTCTTGTTTTAAACCCGCGTGTTCAAGGCCATGACACCAATCGTCAAACTTTTCGATAATCGTGGTTTCCAACTCACCGATACGCTGCCCGGATGCCAGTCTACCCCGCCCCCACAGAGGCCCCGTTGGCTTGTTTGTATCAACGTCAGAAGCCACATCGCCGTCTTCAATATTTAACCAGCTGCTCTCTTCAATGCGGGCACGCAGCACCTGATTAAATAGATACGAACGCGCGGCAGAAATATACAAACCTCGCAGCTGTCGATTACGCACCGGCTGCTTATCGACCAGTAAACGCTGCGCGGCGGCCAAATTACCACCGCCAAAACCAAAACGCTGCGGACCGAAATAATTGGGCACGCCCTGTGTTTCAATTTGCTTGAATCGTTGCTCTAACGAATCAAAATCGCCGGTACAGTCAGAGAGTTTTAAGCGAAACTGATTGGCGGCATGTTGGCCGCGGCGAAGTTTCTGCTGATGACGGCTAGCCTGTAATACTTCAACCTGCTCACTCTCTAGCTGCGACCAGTCTATTGCATCACCCTTGGGGCGGTAGACACTGAACCACTGAGTGGTTACAGCATGGCGATCTTTCAGCCCGGCATAACCAACGTCCATCGGCTTAACACTCGCCAGCCGGGCAATATCCTTGGCCAGCTGAGCGGTATTCAAGCCAGTTTTACGGAGTTGCAGATATTCGTGCTCACCTTCACCGCTCGGCTCAAAACCTAATACCTCATCAACCTGAAAGTCAGCAGGCGTGGCACGTAACAGTCCTTCAATTAAAGGGCCGCCATGGGCATATTCACAGGTTAAGGGATACATCGGTTCAGACATCAAAAAGTGGTTCCCAGCAATACCACGGCATGACAAGCTATGCCTTCCTTGCGACCGGCATAACCCAGACCTTCGGTGGTGGTGGCTTTAATATTCAGTTGCGAGAGTTCGCAGTTTAGGTCGGCTGCCAGATTGTCACGCATCTGTGGTTTATGCAGTGCCATTTTGGGCGCCTGAGCAACCAGCGTAATATCCACATTAATTAGCTGATAGCCTGCCAGCCTCAGACTGGACACCACATGGCGCAGCAGCACTCGGCTATCGGCATCTTTGTATTGTGCGTCGGTATCGGGGAAATGTTCGCCAATATCACCCATCGCTGCAGCACCGAGCAAGGCATCACACAGGGCGTGAATCAGTACATCGCCATCGGAATGGGCGAGTAACGGCCGATCACTGGCAATTTTAACGCCACCAATGGTTATATCAGCGTTCGCTTGTTGATCGCCAAAACGGTGTACATCAAAGCCATGTCCAATTCGCACTACATTTCCTCGTTATTTACTTTAACCGTCATTCCGGCGCAAGCCGGGCATAACGTAAATCTATTTAGTAGCCATACCCAAAATAAACTCCGCCAGCGGCAAATCCTCCGGCCGGGTAATTTTTATATTATTGGCGCTACCCGCCACCATCTGTACCGAGTGTCCGCACTGCTCCATGGCTGACGCCTCATCGGTGACCAATTTACCATCCTCAAGACAGCTATCAATAGCCGCCAGTAATTCACCGAGTCGAAACATTTGCGGGGTAAAGGCATGCCAGAGACAGCTGCGATCTGGAGAGGTTTCCACTACGCCCTCTGGAGTAGTCTGCTTCATGGTATCGCGTACCGGCATGCCCAACACAAAGCCATCGACTGTTGCATTTTCAGCAGCCTCAAACAGGCTATTTAGTTCATCATGACTCAGGCAAGGACGGGCAACATCATGCACCATCACCCAATCAGCCGGACCGGCATAGATCATCAGCTTTTTTAGACCGTTCAAAACTGAGAGGCAGCGCTCTTCACCTCCGGCCACAGCGATCACACGTGGATCACCGGCAATTTTCAATACAGGCCAATATTCATCATGCTCAGCAACACAAACAATCAGGCCTTTAACCTTGCGATGGCCAAGCAACTGCTTGAGGGTATATTCGAGCACGGTGGCTCCCGCCAGTGGCAGGTACTGTTTAGGGCGATCGGCCTGCATGCGTGAACCAATACCGGCGGCAGGCACGACTACCCAGCAGCTTGCGGTCATGGTTTATCCTCTGGCGAAGGCTCGATCAACTGATAAAAAGTTTCGTCTTCTTTCATCATGCCTAACTCGCTACGTGCGCGTTCTTCAATGGCATCCAGCCCCTGCTTAAGATCCGAGACTTCGGCCTTCAGGGCGTCATTGCGGGATTCCAGCTCGCTGTTGATGTCCTGCTGAGCTTCCAGCTTATCCTTCACACCCCACAGTTCTGCCATGCTATTTTCGCCAACCCACAGACGGTATTGCAGACCGAGAATAAAAACCACCAGCAATACCCAAAGCCACTTCATGGAAATAACATCATCCAGCAACAGTTACAAAAGAGGAATAATACAGAAGGATCAGGCTTTAGGGCATACCCAAGTCCTGGATATTTAAATCAAATATGACATTCCGAACGCAGGTGGAGAATCTTTTCCAGCCGTTACTAAGATTTCGACCTTCAGTCGAAAGGACAAATTTTTCGTTTGAGATTTGATCAGACACAAAAAAGGGGCCAAAAAGCCCCTTTTTGAATCGCGATCAGGTCAGCAATTACGCTTGACCTTTGATCTCTGAACGGCCTTTATAGCCAGCCAGACCGCTGAGTTCTTCTTCGATACGCAGCAGACGGTTGTACTTGGCAACACGGTCAGAACGACACAGTGAACCGGTTTTGATTTGGCCCGCAGATGTCGCAACAGCCAAATCAGCAATGGTAGTGTCTTCTGTTTCGCCGGAGCGGTGAGAAATCACCACGGTGAAGCCAGCATCCTGTGCCATTTTAATAGCTTCCAACGTTTCGGTCAGAGTACCGATCTGGTTGAATTTAATCAGGATAGAGTTACCGATGTTGTTTTCAATACCACGTTTCAGAATCTTGGTGTTAGTAACAAACAGATCATCACCAACCAGCTGTACACGATCACCAATTTTCTTAGTCAGATCATCCCAACCTTCCCAATCGCTCTCGTCCATACCGTCTTCAATAGAAACGATCGGGTAACGAGAAGAAAGATCAGCCAGGTAATCAGCAAAGCCTGGTGCGTCGAAGGTTTTACCTTCGCCAGACAGCTGGTATTGACCGTCTTTATAGAATTCTGAAGATGCACAATCCATCGCCAGAGTGATGTCTTTGTCCAGCTCGTAGCCAGCATTAGCAACCGCTTCCTGGATCACTTCCAGCGCTGCTTCGTTAGATGGCAGGTTAGGTGCAAAACCACCCTCATCACCGACAGCTGTGCTCAAACCACGGCTTCTCAATACTGCGGCCAGTGAGTGGAAGATTTCAGCGCCGTAACGCAGTGCTTCAGCAAACGTAGGCGCGCCCACTGGCTGAACCATGAATTCCTGAATATCAACATTGTTATCAGCGTGCTCGCCACCGTTGATGATGTTCATCATCGGAACAGGCATGGAGTACTTGCCAGCTGTACCGTTCAGATCAGCAATGTGTGCGTACAGCGGAATGCCTTTAGCTTGAGCTGCTGCTTTAGCAACCGCCAGCGATACCGCTAGGATGGCGTTAGCGCCCAGCTCGGCTTTATTTTCAGTGCCGTCCAGATCAAGCATGATCTGATCCAGTTCAGCCTGTTGTGTCGCATCACGACCCAGCAACGCTTCACGAATACGTGTATTGATGTTGAATACGGCTTTCTGAACGCCCTTGCCAAGATAACGAGACTTATCCAGATCACGCAGCTCCAGCGCTTCACGTGAACCTGTTGATGCACCGGAAGGAGCAATTGCAGTACCTATTGCACCGGAAGCCAACGTTACGTCTGCTTCAACTGTTGGATTGCCGCGCGAATCCAGTACTTCTCTTGCTTTAATGTCGATAATGTTCGTCATAGTGACCCGAACTCCTAATAGTAAATTCTTATTAAATAAGTAGTGCCTAGCCGCGTAAGTCGATGCTTACGCAGTATCTATAGGCTGAAAACTTTTAACCAATTCATCAATGGCCTTGGCTTGGGCTAAGAATGGTTCTAACTGTTGCAGTCGTAACGCACAGGGGCCATCACATTTGGCAACGTCCGGATTCGGATGCGCTTCCAAAAACAGGCCTGCCAGACCCTGTGATAAACCGGCTCGTGTTAATTCTGTTACAGCTGCACGACGTCCATCCGCCGAATCAGATCTGCCACCCGGCATCTGCAGCGAATGTGTCACATCAAAAAAAACGGGATAGCCAGTCTGCTTCATAATTCCGAAGGCCAGCATATCCACAACCAAATTATTATACCCGAAAGATGAGCCACGTTCGCATAAAATCAATCGATCATTGCCGATATCCTCACATTTTTTGAGGATATGCTTCATTTCATGCGGCGCCAGAAACTGTGCTTTCTTGATATTAATCACGGCCGAGGTTTTAGCCATCGCCGCAACCAGATCAGTTTGACGCGACAAAAACGCTGGCAACTGAATAATGTCGGCCACTTCCGCCACGGGCGCAGCCTGCTCAGGCTCGTGCACATCGGTAATAATCGGCACGCCGAAGGTGGTTTTCACCTCCTGCAGAATCTTTAAGCCTTCGTCCAAACCTGGACCCCGAAAAGAGTGAACCGATGAACGATTCGCCTTATCGAAGGAGGCTTTAAAAACGTAAGGAATATTCAGTTTATTGGTGACTTCAACATAGGTTTCGGCGACCTGCATCGCCATGTCACGAGATTCCAACACATTCATGCCGCCAAACAGCACAAACGGCAACTCGTTGCCTATTTGGATATCACCTACCTGAATAACCTTTTGCGTCATAATTCTTATCTCACCTAGCTGCTTTTTTCAGAACGATGTGTCAACGCTGCATTAATAAAGCCGCTGAACAACGGATGACCGTCACGTGGTGTCGAGGTGAATTCCGGATGGAACTGACAGGCCACAAACCAGGGATGATCAGGCACTTCCACCATCTCAACCAATGAGAGGTCTTGAGAGCGTCCGGAAATAATCAAGCCAGCATCTTCCAATTGTTGCAGGTAATTATTGTTCACTTCGTAACGGTGACGGTGACGCTCAACAATTTCGGCATCGCCATAACATTCACGTGATTTAGTGCCGTCCATCAAATGGCAACCCTGCGCACCTAAACGCATAGTGCCGCCCAGATCGGAATCTTCGCCACGTGTAGCCACACTGCCATCGGCTTGAACCCACTCAGTGATCATCGCCACCACAGGGTGCTTGGCGTTACGGTCAAACTCGGTGCTATAGGCACCCTCAAGACCGGCCACGTTACGAGCGTATTCAATGACCGCAACCTGCATACCCAGGCAAATACCCAGGTAAGGAATTTTGTTTTCACGGGCATACTTCACCGTTTGAATTTTGCCTTCCGTGCCACGCTCACCAAAGCCACCAGGCACCAAAATCGCATCGACATCTTGCAGACAACCAATGCCATTCTTTTCAATATCCTCAGCATCAATGTAATCCACCTTAACCTTGGTGCGACTATGGATACCGGCATGATCCAAAGCTTCGTTCAACGACTTGTAGGCGTCCAGCAGATCCATGTATTTACCGACCATGGCAACACGGACTTCCTTCTCAGGATTCAGTTTGGCTTCTGCCACTTGGTTCCATTCAGTCAAATCCGCTTTCGGACAATCCAGACCAAATTTCTCAACAATAATATCGTCAAGACCACGCTGCTGCAGCAAACCGGGGATACGATAAATCGTATCCGCATCTTCCAACGGAATAACAGCACGTGCTTCGACGTTGGTGAACAGTGAAATTTTGTCACAGGCCGAACGATCAATAACATGATCAGAACGACAGATCAGAATATCCGGCTGGATACCAATGGACCGTAACTCTTTAACGGAGTGCTGAGTCGGCTTGGTTTTAGTTTCGCCTGAAGTCGGGATATAAGGCACCAGCGTCAAGTGCATAAACAACGCTTTGCTTGAACCCAGCTCAACCTTCAGCTGACGCACAGCCTCAAGGAAGGGTTGTGATTCGATATCACCCACGGTACCGCCGATTTCCACCAGTGCAATATCAGCACCCTTGGCGCCTTCGATTACACGGCGTTTAATTTCATCGGTGATGTGCGGAATAACCTGCACAGTTGCGCCCAGATAACCGCCCTGGCGTTCTTTTTGTAGAACGTGGGAATAGACTCGACCCGTCGTGAAGTTATTGCCTTGACTCATTTTGGAACGCAGGAAGCGTTCATAGTGGCCAAGGTCGAGATCCGTTTCAGCGCCATCCTCAGTTACAAAGACTTCGCCATGCTGAAAAGGACTCATGGTGCCTGGATCCACGTTGATATAGGGATCCAGCTTTAACATGGTGACATTTAGACCGCGCGCTTCAAGAATGGCGCCCAAGGAAGCAGCCGCAATGCCTTTGCCCAGCGAGGACACAACACCGCCCGTGACGAAAATATAGTGCGTCATTTATTAACCGTTTTGATGAATTAAGGTGTGTTCAAGATGGGGGTGTAGACTACCAGTTTAGCCCCCTTAGCTCAATCAGATAGTGTGAATCTTTTATGTCAGAGTGGTAAGAACCTACGGTCGCTGCCAGCGTAAAATATAGCCCTGCTGGCCTTCCTCCGCCTGAAAACCTTCACAAACTGCCACATCACCTAACGCCGCCAGCTCATCGTCAACATAAATCAACGGCAAGCGATCGCGCAACCAGGGTTCGAGCTGCAAATCGTTTAACTGTTTCTTGAGCAATTTAGAATGTGCACGACCGGCAAGCTTACAACGCTCGCCGCCCTGCCGAAAACGCACCGAGACTTTGGCGCCTGCTGGCACAGACAATCCAGCACCAGCTTCAACAACTGCTGTTAACCGCCCCGCTCCGGGCAATAGCAAAGGCTCATCAACACGCCAGCTCAACACGGCTCCCTCATTATGATCAGGCAAAGGCGGACTTGCGTAAACTATGTTCTGGAAACGCCGCACCTCAACACCCGGCCAATTAACCAGAGGCTGCGCATCTGGTCGCACACTAACCACTTCGTCCAACACCTTCTGCAAATGCTTATAACCGGGCAACGGCAGGTCCAGCTGGTTAAGCCAGGCACGCAATAAATTTATCTGTAACGCAGGCTCATAACCCATTAGCCAAGCACAGTTCAAGCCTCGCTGATGCTCTGCCATTTGCGGCGCCAGATCGCGCTCAAGAAAATAATCCAAACTTTGTTGCGCGTCTTTGGCAACCTGCGCATTACGATTAAAATTACTACGGTAATGGGGCCAGCGTTGTGCTAATTGTGGCATGACTTCATGGCGTAAAAAATTACGATCAAAGCTAACATCAACGTTGCTGTCGTCTTCCACCCATTTCAGCTTATGCTGTTGCGCGTAAGCTTCCAATTCTGCTCGACTAAACCCCAGCAGCGGCCTAATCAATGACCCGCCACCCAAACGGCGCTGATTTGGCATACCCGCCAAGCCCTGCGGTCCTGTGCCGCGCAACATTCGCAACATTAACGTCTCGGCCTGATCATCGGCGTGATGTGCCAGAACTAGTAAATCACCAACACCCACAACCTCACTAAAAACCTGATAGCGGGCTTCACGTAATTGATTTTCCAGACTTGCCTGTTGTTGGTCGGCAGTCACGTATCGAACACAAATTGGAACATTCAACTGCCCACACACAGCCCGACAGTGCGCCACCCAGCCATCCGCCATTTCACTGACACCATGATGAATGTGTAACGCTTCGAGCTGAAAAGGTTCAGTCAAACTAGCGCGCAATTGCACTAAGGAATGAAGTAATACGTGTGAATCAAGCCCGCCACTGAAGGCAACGATGATCCGTTGATTTTCTTTAAGGGGGGGAAGTAAATCAAGGGTGAGAAGCATTACTTTTGCGCCTCATATTGAGAAGAAGTTAAATCAACCGGAGCGGACTTCAGTTCAGTTAACTACCTAAAATGCCTTAAAAAATAGCAATTGCTTCGTGGTTGGGTTTTGCTCCTGCAAAACCAACATACATACCATCCATGATAATAACAGTAAGGAAGCTCCGCGCGCAGAATCCGAGTGTATATAAAATACATGAGGATTTGAGCACGGAGCTGTCGCCGCTATCACGCAGCAAGTGCATTTTTAATGAGTATTTTTAAACCGAGATACCATAGGACATGTATCGTTGATAACGGCGCTCAACCATTTCTTCAGTAGAAAACGCCTGTACTTTACCGAGCGCATCTTTTAGCTGTTCTTTGAGTGTTGCACACACTTGACTGATATCGCGGTGCGCGCCACCCAACGGTTCTGGCACAACACGATCAGCCAGACCCAGCTGACTTAAACGTTCAGACGTAATGCCCATGGCTTCAGCCGCATCGGATGCACGATCAGCAGTACGCCATAGAATAGACGCACAACCTTCCGGCGAGATTACCGCGTAGGTCGCGTATTGCAGCATCATCAATTCATCACAGACACCGATTGCCAATGCACCACCGGAACCGCCCTCACCAATGACTGTGGTGATAATAGGTGTTTTCAGACGCGACATGACGGCCAGGTTATAGGCAATCGCCTCGGCCTGACCACGCTCTTCTGCGCCAATGCCCGGATAGGCACCCGGGGTATCAATAAAGGTCAGGATCGGCATATTAAAACGCTCAGCCATCTCCATCAAACGACAGGCTTTACGGTAACCTTCAGGACGTGGCATACCAAAATTACGGGCAACTTTTTCTTTAACCGAGCGGCCTTTCTGGTGACCGATAATCATCACTGGCTGATCATCCAAACGGGCGATACCGCCTACCAGAGCCGCATCATCGGCATAATGACGATCGCCATGTAGTTCGTCGAAATCATCAAAAATGCCGTTAATGTAATCCAACGTGTAAGGACGCTGTGGATGACGCGCTAATTTAGCAACCTGCCAAGCACTCAGATCAGTAAAAATGCTTTTGGTCAGCTCACCGCTTTTTGCTTCCAATTTGGCGATTTCATCGGCGATATTTAAATCGTTATCACTTCCAACCAGGCGCAGCTCTTCAATCCTGACTTCAAGTTCGGCGATTGGCTGCTCAAAATCTAAATAATTTGTATTCATTTATTCCGGATCCGTGCTGTATTCAGCAAAATGAAGTGTGGCATCTATTGCCGCAATGGTAGTAAGAATTACCCAAAATGACAACTTACAGACTCACTAATACGTTAATTTAACCCGGCTTTCGCCCAAGTTTTCCTGCAAACTCAACAGCAGGTCATCACTGGGCGTCACGCGCCAGTTTTCACTTAACCGTACTCGCGCCTGAGCCGTCTCGCCCGTGTAGCTCAGCACACAGGGGCAACCTTCGCTACGATAGGGGGTAAGCAAGCCCGCAAGCTGTTGATTTACCTGCTGACAATTAGTTTGATCCACCGTAATCAACAGTTCTTTAGCGAAGGCGATACGGGCCGCACCCATATCGTAAAGTGTTTTGGCACGCACTTTCAGGGAGCCGGAATAATCATCGTGGCTCACTTCACCCTCAATCACCAACACCGCATCTTTCATTAAAATATTGCGGTAGCGCTCATAAACCTCACCAAACACCGACACATCCATGCGACTGGTGCGATCATCCAGCGTCACAAAGGCAATGGTATCACCGCGTTTGCTTTTCATGGTGCGCAAACCTACCACCAAACCAGCAAGCTTTTGGTCACCTTTACCAGCCTGTAGAGACACCAGCGGATCTTTAGCGATTTTGCGCAACTCAGCTTCATATTCATCAATGGGGTGGCCTTGAAGATACAAACCCAGCGTTTCTTTTTCCGCCTGCAAACGCACCTTATCCGTCCAGGGTTTGATACGCGCGTAGCTGGCATACACATCGTCATCCTGCGTCGCATTTGAGCCCGGCATACCACCAAACAAATCAACCATACCACTGCTTTGGTTTTTGGAATGCTGGCCAGCCACCTTCACTGCTTCATCCTGACAGGCCACCAACGCGGCACGATGCGCACCCAGACTGTCCATGGCACCAGAACGAATCAGTGCATCAAGGGCTCGACGGTTAACGCGTTTTAAATCCACCCGTGTGCAAAAATCAAACAGATCCTGAAAGGGGCCATCCTGCTCACGCGCTTCGATAATCGCCGATACAGGTCCTTCACCCAAGCCCTTGATGGCACCCAGCCCGTACACCACTTCATTTTTCAGATCGACGGTGAACTTGAACTCACTGACATTGACGTCCGGCAGTACAATCGGCAAATCCATCTGGCGGCAATCTTCAACCAGAATCACCACCTTGTCGGTGTTCTGCATATCCGCCGACAGCACCGCCGCCATAAAGGGCGCCGGATAATGATGTTTCAGCCACGCGGTCTGATAGGACAGTAGCGCATAAGCCGCCGAGTGCGATTTGTTAAAACCGTAACCGGCAAACTTTTCCATCAGATCGAAAATATATTCGGCCTGCTTTTTATCAATATCACGCTTATCAGCACCCGCAGCGAAAAACTCTCGCTGCTTGGCCATCTCTTCGGGCTTTTTCTTACCCATCGCGCGACGTAACATATCCGCCTCACCGAGGCTGTAATTCGCCAGCACCTGAGCAATCTGCATCACCTGTTCCTGATACAGAATAACCCCGTAGGTATTACCCAGCACTGGTTCAAGCTCGGGGTGCGGGAATTCCACCTTGGAGCGACCGTGCTTACGACTGATAAAGTCATCAACCATGCCCGATTGCAGCGGCCCCGGGCGAAACAGCGCCACCAGGGCGATAATATCTTCAAAGCTACTGGGCAGCAGTCGCTTGATCAAGTCCTTCATGCCGCGTGATTCAAGCTGGAATACGGCGGTGGTATTACCCGCCTGCAGCAGTTTGAAAACCGCACGATCATCGAGTGGAATTTCGGTAATATCGAGAAACGGCTCGTCTTTATTCTCATTGAGCTGGTTAATGTTTTTAACCGCCCAATCAATAATGGTTAGGGTACGCAGGCCCAAAAAGTCAAACTTAACCAGCCCAACTTTTTCAACATCATCTTTATCGTATTGGGTGACCAGGTTGCCGCCGGTTTCGTCACAGTACAGCGGCGAGAAATCGGTCAATACCGTGGGCGAGATCACCACACCACCAGCGTGTTTACCGACGTTACGGGTAATACCCTCCAGCTTGAGGGCCATCTCCATAATCTCGGCGACCTCTTCGTTTTCAGCGACGAAGTCACGCAACACCGTTTCCTGCTCCATCGCCTTGGTCAGCGTTATGCCCACTTCGAAGGGAATCATTTTCGACAGTTTGTCGGCCAAACCGTAGGGTTTACCCTGCACCCGCGCCACGTCACGCACCACCGCTTTGGCTGCCATGGTGCCGAAGGTGATAATCTGCGATACCGCGTCACGACCGTAGGTGCGTGCCACATAATCAATCACGCGGTCACGACCATCCATACAGAAATCAACATCGAAATCGGGCATCGATACCCGTTCCGGATTCAGGAATCGTTCGAACAGCAGGTCGTATTCCAGTGGATCGAGATCGGTAATTTTTAAGGCGTAGGCCACTAACGAACCCGCACCCGATCCCCGCCCAGGCCCCACCGGCACATCGTTATCCTTGGCCCACTGGATAAAGTCCATCACGATCAGGAAGTAGCCAGGAAAGCCCATCTGGATAATAATATCCAGCTCAAATTCCAGCCGATCAATATATTCCTGATGACGCTCGGCGTAGTCCTCCGCTTGCGGATCAAGAATACGCAGCAAACGCTCTTCCGTGCCCTCAAAGGAAATTTTGCGGAAGAACTCATCCATGGTCATGCCATCGGGCACGGGGTAGTTTGGCAGGTAGTTTTTGCCAATCTCAATTTCCAGATTACAGCGTTTGGCAATCTCGACGGTATTTTCAATGGCTTCAGGTAGATCGGAAAACAGCTCGATCATTTCGGCACTGGATTTCAGGTACTGCTGTTCGCTGTACAAATGAGTCCGACGAGGGTCATCCAGCGTACGACTGTCATGAATACACACCCGCGCCTCATGCGCCTCAAAGTCTTCAGACTTGATAAAACGCACATCATTGGTGGCCACCACCGGCAGCTCAAATTTATCGGCTAGCGCGACCGCCAAATGCAAATAACGATCCTCATTCTCACGCGAGGTACGTTGCAGCTCGATATAAAAACGATCGGGATAAAAAGACTGCCACTGTTGTGCCAGCTTCTCAGCTTCAGCGACTTCATCATTGAGCAGTGCCTGCCCGACATCGCCTTCACGAGCACCGGACAACATGATCAGCCCATCATTGTGCTGCTCAAGCCATTCGCGCTGCACAATCGGTCGCCCCTGACGCTGACCTTCCAGATAGGCTTGGGAAATGAGTTTGGTGAGATTACCGTAACCGGCTGAATTGAGTACCAGTAGCGTAACGCGATAGAGCTGGCCATCGTTGTGCTGGTTATCCAGCCACAAATCTGCTCCGACTATGGGTTTAATACCGGATTGGCGGGCAGCGCTATAGAACTTAACCAGTGCACACAGGTTGCTCTGATCAGTGACCGCAACGGCTGGCATGCCATCTTCGGCCACCGATTTAATCAATGGCTTGACGCGAGTCAGCCCGTCAATCAGGGAGAATTCAGTGTGGATACGCAGGTGTACAAAAGTTGCTGCGGTCATATTTAGGCCGGGAGTTTGTTACAGTTTAAAGGATGCTGAATTGTTCGGGTTCTGCAATTAAGTTTTTAACCGGTCCAAAGGAACGACGGTGAATCGGCGTTACTCCCAGAGTTTTCAGCGCCTGCATATGCTGCGCCGTGGGGTAGCCTTTGTGTGAAGCAAAGCCGTAACCCGGATACGTTTCTTCGAAGGCGACCATCTCTCGATCGCGCACCACCTTAGCCAGAATAGATGCAGCACTGATGGCAGGTATCAGGCTATCACCTTTGATAATCGCTTCGCTGGGATAGGGTAAATCCGGACAACGATTGCCGTCTACCAGCACCCTCTCTGGCTGCATCTGTAGACCCAGCACCGCGCGGCGCATCGCCAGCAAACTGGCCTGCAAAATATTCAGTTGATCAATTTCAGCTTCACTGGCGCGCGCAATGCACCAGGCCAGCGCGCGTTCTTGAATCAGCGGAAACAGTTTTTCACGACGTTTTTCGGTCAGCTTTTTAGAATCGGCCAGGCCTTCAATAGGATTATTGGGGTCTAGAATAACGGCCGCAGCGACCACCGCTCCCGCCAGGGGGCCACGCCCTACTTCATCAACCCCGGCGATCAAACCATCTAAAGAACCCTCAAACTGCAACATTATCGGACTCACTGTTAGTTGATTGCGCTTCAGATGCGGCCACTCCGATTTCGGCAAGTACAGCTTCCGCCGCCTTAACACTGGCGTTCTGACGCAACTGTAAATGGATGTCCATAAAAGTATCGGTTTGTTTTTTGGCTGCCTGCTCATCGTTCATATAGGTAAGCAGAGCCTGTGAGAGTTTTTCCGGGCTGGCTTCATTCTGAATAAACTCCGGCACCATTGGCTTTTTGGATAGCAGATTAGCCAGCGCGATATGATCCACCTTGATCATTTTTCGGGCGATACGATAGGTCATATTCGAGACCTTATAGGCCACCACCATCGGTCGTTTCAACAGGGCAGCTTCCAGTGTTACCGTTCCCGAGGCCACCAGCAGCACATCGGCTGCCGCCATCACTTCACGTGATTGCCCCACACTGATATGCACATTTTTCAGCTCAGGAAATTCGGCCAACTGCTCAGCAATCAGGCCCTTGGTTTTTTCAGTCAGCGCAGCAACCAAAACTTTGCACTCGGGCATTTGTCGCTGCAAATGCAACGCTGTATCAAGGAATGTCGCCGCCAGCTTTTTAACTTCGCTGGAGCGACTACCGGGCAACAGCGCCAACACTTTATCATCGACCGACAAGCCCATCGCTTCACGCGCGGGCAGCTGAGGTGTTTCCAGGCCAATGGTATCGGCCAATGGATGCCCGACAAAAGTAACCGGCACATGATGATCGCGGTAAAAAGTTTGTTCGAAAGGCAGCAGCGCTAACACCTGGTTTACACTTTCAGCGATATGTTTTACACGGTTCTGACGCCATGCCCACACCTGCGGACTGACATATTGAATGGTTTTAATACCGGCTTTTTTGAGCTTGTTTTCCAACTGCAAATTAAAATCAGGAGCATCAATACCGACAAAAACATCCGGTGGATTATCAATAAAGTGTTTGGCCAGACTGGCGCGGATTTTGAGTAATTCAAAGAGACGGGAGAGCACTTCAAACAGCCCCATCACCGACAAGCGCTCCATCGGCACGTGGCTATGAAAACCCTCGGCCATCATACGTGGCCCACCAATACCCTCAAAGGTGGCATCGGGGTAACGTGCCTTGATAGCTTCAATCAGACCCGCACCGAGGATATCACCCGAAGCTTCGCCAGCCACAATACCGATGCGCAATGGTCTGCTCATAATTTATTCTTTGAGTGATGAAAAGCCTGCAATAGACTTAAGGGGGTTGCTGTTAACGTACAATACCGCGTGTTGACGCCAGCACCGAATCAATCAGCACGTCCAGCTCAGCGCCCTGATAGGGTAATTTTCGAACCTCTGCGATGGCGTCCTGAACCGTCAATCCTTTACGGAAAATAATACGATACGCTCTGTGTAACGCTGTAACAGCTTCTTTGCTAAAGCCTCGACGACGCATGCCCTCAACATTGACGCCATGGGCTGAAGCGGTATTACCATTCACAACGGTATAGGCCGCCACATCTTTGAGAACCACACTTCCAGCACCACAAATACTGTGAGCGCCAATATGGCAAAACTGATGTACTGCTGAATAGCCACCCAGTACGGCATAGTCACCGACATGAACATGCCCCGCCAAGGAGGCATTGTTAGCGACAATGGAGTGATCACCCATAATGACGTCGTGGGCAACGTGCACATTCACCATCAATAAATTGTCATTGCCGATTTTGGTGATACTGTTGTCCTGCACCGTTCCACGGTGAATCGTGCAGGATTCACGAATGACGTTGCCATCGCCAATTTCTAACAGAGTGGGCTCACCCTTATATTTTTTGTCCTGACACTCTTCACCAATGCTGGAGAACTGAAAAATACGGTTGTTGGCACCAATTTTAGTTGGCCCACCAATAACAACATGCGGCCCAATAACTGTACCCGGGCCAATGCTTACATCTGGCCCAATGATCGTCCAGGGACCAACTTCAACATCCGCAGCCAGCTCGGCACTTGGATCAACAATAGCACTGGGGTGAATCAAATTAGACATGTCTCTAGAGTCGTTGCAAATATTAGTAACGATGTTATTTTTGTCTGTCGGCGCAGATAATGACACCGGAACTCACCAATTCACCGTCAACGGTTGCTTTACACGCAAACTTCCAGATACCACGCTTTTCTGTGACGATAGAAGCTTCGAGACGTAATTGATCACCCGGCACAACCGGACGTTTGAAACGCAGTTTCTCACTGCCGACAAAATAGTAAATAGAGCCATCGCTCGGTTTTTTATCCATGGTTTTAAAACCAAGAATACCGGCTGCCTGCGCCATTGCCTCAATAATCAATACACCAGGCATCACCGGCGTATCAGGAAAATGGCCGTTAAAAAACTCTTCATTCACAGTAGTGTTTTTATAAGCAACTATCGACTCACCCTTCACTATCTCCACAACACGGTCTACCAGCAAAAAGGGATAGCGGTGTGGCAGGTATTCCCTGATTTCGTCAATGTACATCATACCTATTGATCCTGATCTCGAAGTTTAGTGATCTCTTTTTCCAGCTGCCTGACCTGCTTGGTCAATGCATCCAGATGTTTTAAGCGTACTGAATTCTTTTTCCACTGCGGTGTAGGCATCATAGCGGTGCCCGAGGAGTAACTTCCAGGCTGGCTGATCGACCCCGTCACAAAGGACATAGCGGTAATAAATACCTGGTCACAAATTTTCAAATGCCCCGCAAAACCAACGCCACCGGCAATCATACAGTGACTGCCAATCTCGGTGCTACCCGAAATTCCCACACAGGCGGCAATGGCCGTGTGCGAGCCAATCCGCACATTATGGGCCACCATGACTTGGTTATCAATCTTAACACCCTGCTCGATCACGGTATCCTGTAAGGCACCGCGATCAATGGTGGTGTTGGCGCCGATTTCAACATCAGCACCGATTGTCACACTACCCAGCTGGTTGATTTTTAGCCATTTACCCTGATGGTTAGCAAAACCAAAGCCATCGGCACCAATCACAGCGCCACTGTGGATAATGGCTCGTGCACCAATAGCAACGCCATGATAAAGCGTTACGTTGGCAGCCAAAACCGTGCCTTCACCGAGATGCGTTCTAGCGCCAACAAAACAATTGGCACCGACTTCAACATCGCTGGCAATCACCGCTCCCGACTCTACGATGGCGTTAGCGCCAATGGCTGCTGTTGGTGACACATCGGCATCAGCAGCAACCACAGCAGTTGGGTGCACACCCTTGGCTAAAATGGGGCGATCATCAAACAAAGCTGAGATTTTAGCAAAGCCTAGATAGGGGTTATCTGAAACCAACGCATTGCCAGCGACAGCGCTAACATACTCGGGTTTTACAATCACAGCGGCGGCCTGACTATCGGCCAGCGAGGAAGCATATTTGGGATCAGATAAGAAGCTGATATCCATTGCACCTGCATCAGGCAAACTGGCTAAACCTGATACTTTACGGCCCGCCTCTCCGTGCAACTCGGCACCCAGATAATCGGCAAGTTCAGCCAGTGTATATTGCGCTTTTTTTTGCATCGTTAAAGCGTTCATCGCGCCCTAGGGGTTGGCGTTAATGATTTCCGTAACACGTTTGGTCAGGTTATCTGTTTCATCCACGATAAGCGCAGCTTTGAGGTGCATCAACACCGTATATTGACCGTCTTTCATCAACTGGGTCACTGCATCCTTAAATTTAGGGGCCAGCTCGCTCATTAACTCTTGCTGGCTCTTCGCCTGCGATTCCTGCAACTGTTTAACGCGCTGCTGATACTCAACGGCTTTTATTTCAATTTCATTAGCCAGGTTTCGCTTTTCAGTATCACTCATTACCGCCGCATCCTGCTGCATTTTAGTTTGCAGACCGCGTACGGTATTTTCCAAATCTTTCACTTTATTCTGCTCGGGTGCCAGACGTGCTTTAAGTTCGGTGATTTTTTCCTTGGCAGGTTCTGAATTAAGAATTGCCGAGTCGGCATCCACAAAAGCAATACTTTGTTGTGCCGAAACAGCGCCGGTCATCAACATGCCCGTCATGAATAATCCGATAATCAATTTTTTCACGTTACATCCTCATTAACATTTAAATTGTATGATTCAAAACTAACTCGCTTGGAAAGCGAACTTAGAAGGAGGTTCCGAAGGAAAACTGGAAGAATTCGGTTTCTTCAAAGTCTTGCTTGTTAAGCGCCGTAGCCAAACTGAAACTCAGCGGGCCAAAACCCGACAACCAGGTCATACCAAAACCGGCCGAGTAACTTAACGCGCCAGGATCAATGTTTTCACAATAAATGCTGGTACCTGAGCAGTCCGAATCAAAGGCACTACCCCAATCCATAAAGAAGCCTGTTTCAAAGGAACGGCTGTCTTCAATAAAGGGCATTGGGAATAATAATTCCGCACTGCCCGTCAACAGAATATTACCACCAAACGGATCGGCGGTTTGATCTGGATTATCGTCGTGAGGTGTACTACGCGGGCCCAATGTATTGTTTTTGAAGCCACGCACAGAGTCCGAACCACCGGCAAAATAATGTTTGTTAAACGGTAAGCTGCCGGTATCGCCATAGCCACCCCCGTAACCAAGCTCTGTTCTTAAGCGTAAAGTCCAGCGATCCGATAACGGGAACAAAACGCGACCATTGTAGGTTAGTTTATAGTAATTCAAATCACTGCCTGGCAACGACAGTTCAACAGCAACCGATTGCGAGGATCCGCGTGTAGCAAAAACACCGCGGTTAAGCGTGGATTCACTCCAACGCCCGGAAAACAACAAGTTATCGTAAGCCGAACCTTCTTTGGCTATAAAGCTGCTGATTTCTTTAACCGGATAGAGCCCCGTCTTAATCTTGGTATTTTCATAGCCAAACTGGAATCTCAGGAATTGGATTTCAGAAATTGGGTAACCAAAACTGACATTGCCGCCATAGGAATCGGTGGTAAAGTTGGCGACATCATCCTCATCAAAGTCCAACTTACGGAGGAACACGTCAAAACCACGACTCACACCATCAACCGTGTAATAGGGGTCTAGATAAGAGAAACGATAATTGGTTCGCGTATCACTGGTACTGACACCAACTGCAACTTCCTTACCCGTACCCAGGAAGTTTTTCTGGCTCATATCAGCGCCTATCGTCAAACCTGAGCCGCCGGAAAAGCCAAGACTCAAACTAACACTGCCCGAAGGTTGCTCTTCAACGCTGTAATTCACATCGATCTGATCAGCCGTGCCGGGTACCTGCGGCGTCTCAACATTCACACCCTTAAAGAAACCCAAGCGCTGTAAACGCGCTTTCGACAGCTCAATATTTTTATTCGACGCCCAACCCGACTCCATCTGACGCATCTCACGGCGTAACACCTCATCATTGGTGTTGGTATTACCAGTGAAGTTAATCCGCCTTACATAGGCACGCTTGCCCGGATCAACGAACAGGTTGAGGTTAACCTGCTTGTTGGCTTCGTCAATATCAGGGATAGCGTTCACACTGGCGAAGGTATAACCCTCATCACCCAGACGATCCGTCATCAACTCGGTGGATTCGGTCAACAACGTATTGGAAAACGTATCGCCGCTTTGCAGCTTTAACAGCGGCTGAAGCTCCTGTTCTGGCACCACCAAATCGCCACTAAAGTTAACTTCATTGATGGTATATTGCTCACCTTCGCTGATATTTACCGTGATATACACGCCGGACTTATCCGGTGTAATTGAAACCTGAGTCGATTCAATATTAAAGTTAATATAACCGTTATCCAGATACTTGGAACGCAGGCGCTCCAAATCACCACTCAGTTTCTGTCTCGAATATTTATCGTCACCCTTGTACCAGCTTTTCCAGCTTGTCTTGCGCAGCGAAAAGGTTTTCAACAGTGTTTTGTCATCATAAACACTGTTGCCCACCACGTTAACACGCTTGATTTTGGAGGGTTTACCTTCCTCAATATTAATGGTCAGCGATACTCGGTTACGCTCCAGCTCACTCACTTCGGTATCAACCGTTACGCCATAACGCCCCTGCGAGATGTATTGGCGGATCAGCTCCTGCTCCAGTCGACCTAATGTCGCACGCTGAAAAATCTCACCTTCACTCAAGCCTGATTCTTTAAGGCCTCTTTTGAGGTCTTCAGTATCAATCTTGTCATTACCTTCGATTTCAATTGCACTGATTGAGGGGCGTTCCTGCACCACAACCACCAGTACATTGCCATCTCGACCAATTTGAATGTCATTAAAGAAACCGGTTTTAAACAGACTGCGCGTGGCGTCAACGATTTCATCGTCATCAACACTGTCACCAATATTAATGGGGAACGCCTGAAATAATGAGCCCGCAGACACACGCTGAAGACCTTCAAGTCGAATATCGGTAATGACGAAGGAATCGGCCAGAGCCAGACGTACAATAGCCGTCAGAAAAATTCCCAGGCCTAAAAGCAAACACGAAAGTTTTTTCATTGTTGTTGTTTTATCGCTTTTTGAAGGGCTGATCAAAGCAGCCGCATAAAGTCATTGTAGAGTGCAAAGAACATCAGGGTCATGATTATACTGATACCAATGCGTAATCCCAGCATTTGTATCTTTTCAGGCACCGGTTTACCGCGCACAAGCTCAGCAAGGTAATACATCAGGTGGCCGCCATCAAGTAATGGAATCGGAAGAATATTAATCACGCCCAGACTGATACTCAAATAAGCCAGAAAACCCAAAAAAGTTTCCAGCCCATATTTAACTGAATCGCCCGCCACTTGGGCAATAGTGATAGGTCCACTGAGGTTTTTAATCGAAATCAGCCCGGTCAGCATTTTTTTCATGGAAACCAGAATAAGTACCGTCATGTCCCAGGTTTTCTGTGTAGCCTCAACAAAAGCGCCCGGCAATGAGAGACGCGAATCGCGACGCATTTCTTCTGGCCATTCCGGCGGTTTAACCGCAATACCTAAACGTCCGCTGACATCACCATTGGCATCCGTGTGCGAGCCTAACACGACCGATTGAAATAAACGGGTGCCATCACGCTCAATTTCTAAGGTTACTTTTTCGCCAGGACGGGCCTGCACATATGCAACTAAATCATCCCAGACCAGCACGGGCACACCGTCAATAGATAACAGCAAATCCCGTGATTTTAACTGCGCCGTATCCGCTGCACTGCCCTTTACAACCTCACCAACACGCGCAGGAATGGTCGGACGATAGGGGCTTAGACCCAAACCACCCAGCACATCTGGCACGTCATGATCGATCAACCATCGTTGCAACTGAACCGATACACTCTGCGGCGCATCTTGGCCAAACGGACTAACCTGCAGTTCAATAACATCACTGTCACCGACATGATTGAGCAATTGCATGCTCACTTTTTGCCAAGATGACGTTAGCACACCATCAACGGCAACAATTTCATGCTGAACCTGCAACCCAGCTTTTGCTGCCAAAGAACCTTCGGCAACGTCGCCAATCACTGGCGCGACGGATGTTGTACCCGTCATAAACATTAGACAATAGGCAAAAATGGCAAACAGGAAGTTAGCAGCAGGACCTGCCACCACCACCGCAATTCGTTGTCCAACGGGCTTACGATTAAAGGCCTGCGACAGCTCTTCCTCAGCAACTGGGCCTTCTCGTTCGTCGAGCATCTTGACGTAGCCGCCCAGTGGAATAGCCGCCACCGCGAATTCAGTACCGTGACGGTCAACACGTTTATAAAGCGGCTTACCAAAACCAACCGAAAAACGCAGCACCTTGACACCACACCGACGTGCCACCCAAAAATGACCGTATTCATGTACTGTGACGAGTAGTCCCAGCGTAACAATGGTCGCTAGAATAGTTTGTAATAAATCCATTAAAAAGCTCTGGCGAATTGTGTCTTAAGAAGCGTATTAGCCAATTCGCGTACACGCTGATCCTCGGCCATTACTAACTCAACGCTGCTGGTAGTTTGCTGCTGATATTGCTGTAACACCGCGTCAACCAGCTGATAGATACCGGTAAACGTCAAACGTTCCTCAAGAAACGCAGCAACGGCTATTTCATTCGCCGCATTCAACGCCACCGGCGTTGTACCTCCGGCTGCGATAGCGTTAGCGGCCAGCGACAGGCAAGGGAATTTGTTGTTATCAAGCGGCTCAAAATCCAATTGTGCGATTTCGGCCAGATTCAACGAGCTGACACCCGAATCAATGCGCCGTGGCCAAGACAGACCATAGGCGATAGGAATACGCATATCCGGGTTGCCCATTTGCGCCAGCACCGAACCATCCAAATATTCCACCATCGAATGGATGACACTCTGGCGATGCACCAATACATCCACCTGTTCGTGACTGCAATTGAACAACCAGCAGGCTTCAATCAGCTCCAGGCCTTTATTCATCATGGTGGCTGAATCGACAGAAATCTTTTGCCCCATGCTCCAATTTGGATGAGCGCAGGCCTGCTGTGGCGTAATGCGTTCGAACTCTGAAAAAGGCTTGTCCCGAAAAGGGCCGCCCGATGCTGTCAAAATAATACGGCGCACACCGATGGGTTCAAGCCCGTTACGATGTTGGACAGGCAAACACTGAAAGATGGCATTGTGCTCACTATCAATCGGCAATAACTCGGCGCCACTGTGCTGCACCGCTTCCATAAATAGCGCGCCGCACATGACCAGCGCTTCTTTATTAGCCAGTAAAATGCGCTTGCCGGCTCGCACTGCTGCCAGGGTTGGCAGCAAGCCTGCCGCACCAACAATTGCCGCCATCACATAATCGACATCGCTGTGTTCGGCTACCTGAGCCAAGGCAGTTTCACCGCTCAGCACTTCGGTTTTATGACTACTGCCTTTCAGCAGCTGGCGTAATTGATCGGCAGCGGCTTCATTTCGCATCACCGCATAACGCGGCGACACCTCACGTATCTGCCGCGCCATGCCTTTAACATTACTGTTGGCAGTTAGCGCAAAAATTTGAAACTGCTGTGGATGACGAGCCACCACATCCAGCGTACTGACACCAATAGAGCCTGTTGAGCCCAGCACGGTGACTAGTTTTACATCGGCTGACATCTGTTACAGGTGCCCCATTTGGATCAGCGCAAGGGTATAAAGAGGCAAGGCAGCAACTAAGCTGTCGATGCGATCCATAATGCCGCCATGGCCTGGCAGTAATTTACCGCTGTCTTTCACACCACGGTGACGTTTAACCATGCTTTCGGCCAGATCACCCGCAATGGAAACCACCGTAATAACGGCCGCCAACAGCGCAAACAACAACCAGCTGCCCGTGCTGGCATTATCCAGATAACCCGAGAAAAACAACATCAACAGGGTAACCACAACCGTAGAAACCATTGCGCCATAGGCACCGGCCCAGGTTTTGCCCGGACTGACCTCAGGAAGTAGTTTACGATCCCCCCACTTGCGTCCGGCAAAATAGGCACCAATATCAGCCGCCCACACCATCGCCAACAACAGGAAGATCAGAAATACGCCCTGTTCGTGCTGTTTAAGCAGGTTAAGACTGAGCCAGGAAAAACACAGAATAAACAAACCAAGAAAGGTGCGCTTGGTAATACTGCCCCACATGGCCGCACTATTTGGATAGGTCTTAACCCACCAGAAAATAATACCCCATAGCACGACTGAAGCGTGCAACAAGCTTCGTTGAACTTCCGGCGTAAAGTCCCACATCGCCTGAAATGCCAATAACACCGCGCCGCTAAAAAACAAGCGTGACCGTGTAGGCAGACCCGACAAATCACCCCATTCCCAGGCACCTAGCGCCAACACAATAGCTGTGAAAATTGCAAAATATTCAGGGGAAAGGAAAATAATGGCGGCCAGCACCAATGGGCCGAGAATCACGGCCGTGATAATTCGAGTTTTAAGCACTCATGTCCTCACTGGAGTTATTGATGGAAACATCGCAGGTTTCGTTGCTCGTGCGACCAAAGCGACGGTCGCGACTTTGAAAATCAGTCATTGCGGCAACAAATTCATCACGACCAAAATCCGGCCAGTAGCTGTCGGTAAAATAGAGCTCCGAATAGGCCATCTGCCATAACAGGAAATTACTGATACGGTGCTCACCACCGGTACGAATACACAAATCCGGCATTGGCAAATCACTTAAACAAATGCGTGACTGCAAATTCTCTGCGCTGATATCTGACAATGCCATCTTACCCGCACAAACATCCGCCGCCAACGACTGAGCAGCTTGGGCTATATCCCATTGCCCCCCGTAATCGGCGGCAATTACAACTGTACAGCCATCATTATTAGCCGTCAGCTCTTCAGCCTCGATGATGCCCTGTTGGATTTTTTCGCTGAAGCGAGCACGGTTACCAATCACCCGCAAGCGGAAATTGTTTTTATGGATTTTTTTGACTTCGCGACGTAGCGCCTCAAGAAACAAACGCATCAACGCACTGACTTCATTCTCGGGACGACGCCAGTTTTCACTACTAAAAGCAAAAAGTGTCAGCACTTCAATGTTGAATTCAGCACAGGCACGCATCACTGTACGCACAGCCTCTAGCCCAGCCTTATGTCCAGCCGCACTCGGCATGCCGCGTTGCTTAGCCCAGCGATTATTACCATCCATGATAATGGCAACATGGCGCGGCACCGTCTCCAGGTTCACCGCACCAACATTGTCGTCATTAACAGCTGCCTTACTACCCATAATGCCTCTGTTACCGCGGCCAGACCTTTGGCCGATGCGTTAAAAAATCATTCCGTGAAATGTCTTTCCGAAAACGAGATTCCGGAAACAAGGACAGCCCGAACTTGCGTCCGGGCTGTAGAGATTTGCCGTGTCCATTCCGGCATAAAATCCAGCGTCTAGATTTCTTTCAGGTCAGCTTCTTTCGCTTCAAAAGCCGCTTCGATCTTGGCAATATATTTATCTGTGATCTTTTGGATTTCATCAGAGGCTTTGCGTTCCTCGTCTTCACTGATTTCTTTTTCCTTCAGCAAATCCTTGATATCGCCATTAGCATCACGACGTACACTACGTACCGATACACGTGCCTGCTCAGCTTCAGCTTTAGCCTGCTTAACCATATCCTTGCGTGTTTCTTCGGTCAACGCAGGCATGGGGATACGAATAATATCACCCGTTGTTACCGGGTTAAGCCCCAGATTGGACTTCATGATTGCCTTTTCCACTTCTGGAATCATAGGCCTTTCCCACGGCGACACCATCAGGGTACGGCCATCTTCAACGGAAATGTTTGCCACCTGACTCAAGGGTGTATCAGAGCCATAATAGGAAACACTCACACTGTCCAGAATACTGGAGTGTGCACGCCCAGTACGAATTCGGTTAAACGCGGCAGTCAATGCTGTCAATGCCTTTTCCATGCGCTGTTCAGCGTCTTTTTTGATTTCGTTAATCACAGCTTTCTCTCTTTAACTATTCAATCAATCTTTTTAATCACATCAATGTCTGTTCGCATATCTTATGCAAAACGAACATTATTCAATTAGTGTGCCCTCATCACCGCCAACAACAACGGTCGCCAATGCACCCGGCTTATTCATATCAAACACGCGTAATGGCATGCTTTGATCCTTGGCCAAACAAATAGCCGTTAGATCCATCACGCCAAGCTGCTTTTCCAGCACATCATCATAACTCAGACGGTCATATTTTGTAGCCGTCGGATCCTTAAGCGGATCGGCACTATACACGCCATCCACTTTAGTTGCCTTGAGTACCACGTCAGCATTGATTTCAATACCGCGCAAGCAAGCCGCTGAATCAGTGGTAAAGAAAGGATTACCGGTACCGGCCGAGAAAATCACCACATCGCCCGCATTCAGATAACGCATGGCATTGCGACGATCATAATGATCCACCACACCGCTCATCGGAATAGCCGACATCACGCGCGTAGCAATATTGGAACGCTCCAGAGCATCACGCATCGCCAGGGCATTCATTACCGTTGCCAGCATACCCATGTGGTCACCGGTTACACGATCCATGCCCGCCTCACTAAGAGCCGCACCACGGAACAGATTGCCGCCGCCGAGCACCACACCAACCTGCACACCGATACCGATCAGCTGACCGATTTCCAGCGCCATACGATCCAGCACTTTTGGATCGATACCAAATGCTTCGTCGCCCATCAGGGCTTCGCCGCTTAATTTGAGAAGTACACGCTGATATTTGGATTGTTTGTCAGGCTTAGGCATGTGTATTGGCATCCTCAGAGGTTAAACGGGAAATTTGTTTGGGTCATACAAACAGGGCAGCTAATGCTGCCCTGTTTTAAAGCGATTTACAGACCAGCCTGAGCGGCTACTTCTGCTGCAAAATCGATAACTTCTTTTTCGATACCTTCACCCACTTCAAAACGAGTGAAAGATACGATTTCAGCACCCGCTTTCTTAACCAGCCCGCCAACTTTAACATCAGGGTCCTTAACAAACGCCTGTTCAGTTAAGCTAACCTCAGCTAGGTATTTACGCATACGACCGTCAATCATCTTCTCGATGATTTCAGCAGGCTTGCCGCTTTCCTGAGCCTGAGCGGTGTAAATTTCACGCTCTTTGGTCTGTGTATCTTCAGACACATCAGTAGGATTAACAACCAATGGGTTAACCGCTGCAACATGCATCGCAACATCTTTACCCAGCTCCTCGTTACCACCTTTCAGGGCAACCAGAACTGCGATACGGTCATTGCCGTGAACATAAGCGCTCACCACACCGTCTTCAGCAGTTGCTGTTGCAACACGACGTACACTTACGTTCTCACCGATTTTCTGAACCAGTGCTTCACGAGCAACTTCCAGATCACCTGCCATCAGCGCAGCTACGTCAGTTTGCTTGTTAGCAAAGGCTGTATCTGTAACCAGCCGAACAAATGCGCGGAAACCTTCATCACGGGCAACGAAGTCAGTTTCACTGTTTACTTCAACCATCACACCAAACTTGCCATCTTCAGATACTTTGCACATCGCGATGCCTTCAGCAGCCGTACGACCCGCTTTTTTAGCCGCTTTCATGCCACTGGATTTACGCAGTTCTTCAATAGCCTTATCAATATCGCCATCGTTTTCAGTCAGCGCTCTTTTACAATCCATCATTCCAAGACCGGTACGGTCACGGAGTTCTTTAACCATTGCTGCAGAAATTGCCGCCATTTTTCTAACCCTTCAACTTAAATTCAAAAACTTGATTAAAAAAAGGGAGCTCGTAGCCCCCTTTTTAACACCGACACCGTTCCTTTAATACTGAAACAGGGCGCCGGCATTTAATTGCTTAGCTAGCTGCAGATTCTGCCGCATCGCCTTCAGCGCCCTCAACTTCAACAAACTCAGAAGTACCTTCTGGCACAGCGTCAGAGCTTTCCAGAACGTTATCAGCAACTGCTTGAACATAAATCTGGATAGAACGAATCGCGTCATCGTTACCTGGGATAACAACGTCGATGCCATCTGGGTTGCTGTTAGTATCAACCACACCGATAACAGGAATACCCAGTTTGTTTGCTTCGTTTACAGCGATGCGCTCATGATCAACATCGATTACGAACAGCGCGTCAGGCAGGCCGCCCATTTCTTTAATACCACCGATGCTGCGTTCCAGTTTTTCCATTTCACGGCTGCGCATCAGCGCTTCTTTTTTAGTGATCTGCTCAAAAGTGCCATCAGCTTGTTGTGCTTCAAGATCACGCAGACGTTTAATAGACTGACGAATCGTTTTGTAGTTCGTCAGCATGCCACCCAACCAACGGTGGTTTACGTAAGGCATACCAGCGCGAACAGCCTGATCTTTGATGATTTTGCTGGCAGCACGTTTAGTACCAACAAAAAGAATTTTGTTTTTGCTTGAAGCAAGTTTACGAACCATACCCAGTGCATCGTTCAATGCAGGCACAGTGTGCTCCAAGTTAATGATATGAATCTTGTTACGAGCTCCGAAGATGTAAGGAGCCATTTTTGGGTTCCAGTAACGAGTCTGGTGACCGAAGTGTGCACCTGCTTTTAGCAGATCTCTCATGCTTACTTGTGACATAATTATTGCTTCTCTTGTTATGGGTTAGGCCTCCACATACCCCATAATTTAACCACTTGAACCCACGTCAAAACGTGTGATTCGCGCAGCACCCAAAATTATGTGACGGTACGTGTGCGTCATTAAAATAGCAGGCAAAAACACCCACCGTTAAGTCGCTCTACATAAGGGACAAAAGCCAAAATATAATTTCGACTCTCGACACCCCTGTTAAAGCGCGCTGTTTTATACCACAACAGACCCACAATTTAAAGTTTCCTGAACTCTTTACAGCATAAAAATCAGTTAAAAAAACAGGGGGTTTATGGTACAAAGTACGGCTTGCAGGCGCGATAGCATAAAGCATCGCTATTGCTTTTAACTCACCTTGATATTCTGGATAGTTCATGACTGTTTCAATCAAAAGCTCTGACGAAATCGAAAAAATGCGAGTAGCTGGCCGACTAGCAGCACAAGTCCTTGAAATGATTGAAGAACATGTCAAACCCGGCATTTCAACAGGCGAGCTGGATCGACTCTGTCACGACTACATTGTCAACGAACAACAGGCGATTCCGGCACCGCTCAACTATCGCGGTTTTCCTAAATCCATTTGCACCTCGGTCAATCAAGTCGTATGCCACGGCATCCCGGCCGATAACAAAATCCTTAAAAACGGTGACATCATCAACATCGATATTACCGTTATCAAAGATGGCTACCACGGCGACACCAGCAAAATGTTTTTTGTCGGCAAACCTCTCGGACACGCCGAACGCCTGGCGCAGGTCACTCAAGAGTGTATGTACAAGGGTATCCAACTGGTCAAACCCGGCGCCAAGCTAGGTGACATCGGCCATGTTATTCAACAACATGCCGAAGGTAATCATTACTCCGTGGTACAGGAATACTGCGGCCACGGCATTGGCGCCGTTTTCCACGAAGACCCGCAGGTTTTGCACTACGGCCGTGCTGACACCGGCATGGAATTAAAAGCCGGCATGACCTTCACCATTGAGCCAATGATCAACGCGGGCAAACGCCACGTTAAATTACTAACCCGCGATGGCTGGACCGTAGAAACCAAGGACAAACGCCTTTCCGCACAGTGGGAACACACCATTCTGGTTACTGAAACGGGCTACGAAATTTTCACCCTGCGCGATGAAGAGCGCGGCAAATTCGGCAATCCGGCCTAAGCCGATAAGACCATGACAGCACTCGCCGTACCCGCAACTATCCAGCAAGAAATCTTTGACGCTGCCGCCTTTCAGGTGCAACTGAAAAACGGCGGCCCGGCACTCAAAACCTACACCGAAACACTACAATCAGCCCGCGATATTCTTGACCAGCATTTTGTGCGCGGCACCGAAGTCCGTCATCTGGTACATGGCTATGCCTGGCTGGTTGACCAACTGCTGATCGCCGCCTGGCAAAATCTCGACTGGGCAGAAAATAGCGCCGACATCAGCCTTGTTGCCGTCGGCGGCTACGGCCGTGGTGAGTTGCACCCCCACTCCGATATTGATTTGTTAATTTTGCTGGCCGAAGACAGTCAGACACAACACCAAAACAACATCGAACAGTTCATCACCCTGCTCTGGGATATCGGCCTCAAGGTCGGCAACAGTGTTCGCACTGTCAACCAGTGTCTGGAGGAAGCCCAGCAGGACATCACCGTCGCCACCAGCATGATGGAGTCACGCCTGCTCATTGGCTCAAAACAGTTGCTGGACGAGATGAACACCATCACCAGCCCGACCAATATTTGGCCGCCACACGAATTTTTTGCAGCCAAGCGCCAGGAACAACGTGACCGCCACGAAAAATTTAATGACACCGAATACAACCTCGAACCTAATGTAAAACAGTCGCCGGGCGGACTACGTGACATTCAGGTCATTAACTGGGTCGCCAAACGCCATTTTGACAGCGACAACTTGAACGACCTAGTTTCCAGTGGCTTCCTTACCGAATCCGAATTCCAGCTGCTCAGTGAATGCCAGGAATACCTGTGGAAAATCCGCTACGGGCTACACATGTTTGCCGGTCGCACTGAAGATCGCCTGCTGTTTGATTATCAAAAAGAACTGGCGAGCCTGTTTGGCTTTCAGGACAACGACGAAGCGCTTGCAATCGAACAATTGATGCAGCAATTTTATCGTGTCGTGATCCGCACCCTTGGCCTCAACGACATGCTGCTACAGCATTTTGATGAAGCGATTTTGCGCATCAAGGAAGAGCCCGTCGTTCGTCAAATCAACGACCGCTTCAAAGTGACTAACGATTACATTGAGGTCACCAGCCCCACCGTCTTCAAAGAAACCCCCTCGGCATTGCTGGAAATCTTTGTGCACATGGCCAAACATCCCGATATTCAGGGTGTTAGAGCATCGACGATTCGCCTGATTCTGGCGCACCGCTATCTGATTGACGACGCCTTCCGTGCCAGCAACGAAAACACCGCACACTTCATGTCGCTCTTGCGCTCGACCAGTGGTGTCTGCACGCAACTGCAACGCATGCGGCGTTACGGCTTACTGGGCCTATATTTGCCCGAGTTCGGCCTTATTATTGGTAAAATGCAGCACGACTTGTATCACATCTATACCGTCGATGCGCATACCATGCTGCTGCTACAAAATGTACGGCGCATGCTACTGGGCACCAAAGAGGCAGAATTCCCACTTTCTACCCAGGTCAGCCAGCAAATTCCGCACATGGAATTGCTTTATATTGCCGCGCTTTATCACGACATTGCCAAAGGCCGCGGCGGCAACCATGCCGTACTCGGCGCCGTCGATGCGCGAGACTTCTGCCAACGTCACGGCATTGATCAATGGGGCACTGACCTGGTGGCTTGGCTGGTAGAAAACCATCTCTACATGTCGATGACCGCACAGCGTAAGGACATTACTGACCCGGATGTCGTGCAGGCCTTTGCTGAAAAAATGCAGGATCAGCTACATCTGGACTACCTATTACTGCTCACCGTAGCCGACATCAACGCCACCAACCCGACACTTTGGAACAGCTGGCGCGCACAATTATTGCGTCAACTCTACAGCGCCACCAAACGCGCGCTGAGCCGAGGCCTGGATAACCCCATCAAACGCGAAAGCGCCATTGCCCAGAAAAAAGAACAGGCACTGCAACTACTGCCCTTCAACCCCAGCATTATTTCGTTTTTGTGGCGTCCGCTGGCAAGCGACTATTTTATTCAGCACGACGCTGAAGATATCGCCTGGCACACCCAAGCCATTCTGGAGCACCGCGAACCCGACACCCCACTGGTGATGTTCAAGGAAATGAGTGACCAACATAATGTTGGCGGCACGCAGATTTTTGTTTATTCACACACTAAACACCATTTGTTCGCCACCACGGCAGCCGTGCTGGAACAGTTGAAGCTCAATATTCTTGACGCTCGCATCACCAAAACCAAGGATGATTTCAACCTCAACACCTACATGGTGCTAGAACAAAACGGTCGCCCATTGAGTGACGACCCTGAACGCCTGGAGGAAGTCAAATGCCGCTTGGTCAACGCACTACGTCAGCCTCAGAACCCACCCGCTGTAGCGCGCCGCCGTACTCCACGCTGGCTCAAGCATTTCACCATGCCGACCCAGGTGAGTATTTATGATGATGAAATCCAGGGCTTCACTATTGTTGAGGTGGTCACACCTGACCGTCCCGGCCTGCTGGCCCGCATTGGCCGCATTTTCCTAGAAAACGAATTTGAGCTACAAAAGGCCAAAATTGTAACGCTGGGCGAACGCGTCGAGGATGTCTTTTTCATCACCAACAAGGATTTAATGCCACTCGCCGATCATGAATTGCACGAAGCTTTAAAGGCAGAAATTTGCACTCAACTCGATGAATCGGCACAATTCGCACCTGATAAAAATTCGGGCTCCGGCATCGCCATCTAAAAAAGTGCGAGATCAGCCTAAATCCAGCCCGATAACAAGACAGGCAGCATGACAACTTTATTCGGCATCAAGAACTGCGACACCATTAAAAAAGCCCGCAACTGGCTGAGCGAACATGATATTGAGTTTCAATTTCATGATTACCGCACAGACGGACTGGAACAGTCTCAATTAGAGCAATGGTGCCAAGAGCTGGGCTGGGAACAACTTCTCAACCGTCGCGGCACCACCTGGCGTAAATTGCCAGACGAGATTAAGGATACCATTGACGAAAACTCAGCTATTGCTCTGATGCTCGAACAACCAGCCATGATTAAACGCCCGCTATTAGAGTCGGGCACACAGCGTTTACTGGGCTTTAAAGCCACAGAATACGAACACTTATTCGAAAAATAAAACGCTACAGAAATAAACAGCATGAGACCTTTGCACGAGCCGGAACTTTGTTTTCTAGCAAGGCGAAATCGCACGGAAAGAGGGAGTTTATACTTATAAACGACCGCTTGAGTACGTTTTCAACACGGCTAGAAGGCAAAAGAGCAATCGTGCAAAGGTCTCAGCGTTAAACATCAACAAATTAAAGTATAACCACAGGATTCTATTATGAGCTATTTCAGTTTCGCGATCGGCATTGGCGCACAAAACAAAAAAGGTGAGTGGCTGGACGTTTACTACCAGCAACCACTGTTAAACCCAAGCGATGCGCTGATCAAAGCAGCAGCCGGTGTTGCCGGTCACACAGGTGGCAACGCAGCCATCACGCTGACTAAAGGCCAACTTACTGATCTGGCCGCTGCACTGAGCAACGCCGGTGAACCTGCCCAGGCAGAACTGGCTAGCAAGCTGCAAAACACTGAACAGCCTGTGGTTGTGACCTTTATCGAAACAGATGAAGCACCCGCTTCCGTTCCTGAGTGCTACCTGAAACTGCACCTGCTAACACACCGTCTGGTTCTGCCACACGGCACTAACCTAACGGGTCTGTTCGGCCTGCTGCCTAACGTTGCCTGGACTAGCGAAGGCGCTATCGCCATCGACGAACTGGCGGACCGTCAGCTGGCAGCACGCATGAAAGGCGGCGTACTGGAAGTTTCAGCTGTGGATAAATTCCCTAAAATGACCAACTACTTCGTGCCCGCAACGACACGTATTGCTGATACCGATCGCGTACGTTTGGGCGCACACATGGGTGACAACACTACGGTTATGCACGAAGGTTTCATCAACTTCAACGCCGGTACATTAGGCGCCAGCATGATCGAAGGCCGTATCTCAGCAGGCGTTGTGGTTGGTAAGGGCAGCGACTTGGGCGGCGGTTGCAGCACCATGGGCACACTGTCCGGCGGCGGCAACATTGTCATCTCTGTTGGCGAAGAAAGTTTGATTGGCGCTAACGCTGGCCTGGGCATCCCATTGGGCGACCGTTGCATCATCGAGTCGGGCCTGTACATCACTGCCGGCACTAAAATCATGCTGTTGGACGACAGCAACCAGGACGTAGAAATCGTGAAGGGCCGCGATCTGGCCGGCGTTGCTGACTTGATCTTCCGTCGCAACTCCTTAACGGGTCGCGTAGAAGCCAAAACAAACAAAACAGCGATTCAGCTGAACGAAGCATTACACGCCAATAACTAATAGCGTGTCATGATTCAGGCATTGTCAGATAGCCAAGCCGGCTATCTGACAATCTACTTTAAATCCTCAACCTACCCTTACCTCTCCTTCCATTAACAACAAGTCCCAGCAATCTAAAAGCTAACAACAACCAACTTGGCGCAACAGCTACCGCACCCTGTGCAACCCTTAGCACAGGAAATTTCTGACCGGCATTAACCGCACCAAAACTACTGTCACCTGCTTGCCATTGAAATTACCCAATAGCATTACCCGTGAGCTGCAAAGACATACCAGCTGCTGTTTGTGAGCTTTCGCCAATACCAATGTCTTCGCTCAATACATTTGCAGCAAGACCATTATTTGCCGTAAAAACACCTTCATAACTGACAAATTGCCCGCAACCACCAGCGCAACTCCATCGGGCGAGCCGTTCTGGATGCCGGCAAAGGAAAAATCCAACACGCCATAACCATTCTGCTGATCGAAAAAACATGCCACTCAAGGCCAGCAAGTTATAACTTTGTCCATTGCTACCGTTATAAAACTACAATCGCCAGCCCTGTAGATTAGTGCCCACCAGACCGGCCAGCTCAACCGCTTCGCCAACGTCAGCACCGGCATTATCATAGTGAAATTCATTGATAAAAATCGGCATGGCCCGGGCATCAAAAGATAACAGCAGAAAACTCAACAAACTGGGAAAACGTAAACAACAATCGGGGCTTAACCCCTGAGAAGGGAATAGGCTCATAAATGACTCCTTGTCTTTTTAATTATTAGTATCACCCCAATCCGTGGGATAACGGCACGAATATAACCGACAAAAATCAAAACTCAAATCAGTGCCTCGCAGCCACCCCGCCGCCAGTCGCAATCCCCCGCAATCTGGTATAAAGTTAGCCGCCTTAATTCGCCAACAAATCCATCAACACAATCATTTAAAAGCAGCCTCTATGACCAGCAGCCCCGTTCTTGAATTCGCAATAGACCTAATTTCACAGCCCTCGGTAACACCCGAGGATGCCAATTGTCAGGAAATGATGATTGCCCGCCTGGAGGCTGTTGGTTTTAACATCGAACGCCTTAATTTTGGTGATGTGGTCAACCTGTGGGCTGTGCACGGTGAGTCTGGCCCAATTCTTGCCTTCGCTGGACATACCGATGTGGTACCAACCGGGCCGGTGGAAAACTGGACTTCGCACCCGTTCCAACCGGAAATCCGCGATGGCTATCTTTATGGCCGCGGCGCTGCCGACATGAAGGGCAGCATCGCAGCTATGACAATCGCTGCGGAGCGCTTTGTCAGCGAACACCCGGATCACTCTGGCCGCCTGGCCTTCTTGATCACCAGCGACGAAGAAGGCCCGGCTATCGACGGCACCGTTAAGGTCATTGAGCACTTACAACGGCAGGACGAGCAAATCAGTTGGTGTGTAGTGGGCGAACCCTCCAGCACCAACAAACTGGGCGACGTCATCAAAAATGGCCGTCGCGGCTCGCTCAACGGCGAATTACAAATTCAGGGCAAACAGGGCCATATTGCTTACCCCCACCTGGCTGATAACCCGATTCACGGCGGCTGTCCGGCATTAGCAGATTTAATTGCCGAACACTGGGATGAAGGTAATGATTTTTTCCCGGCTACCTCGTTTCAAATTTCCAACATCAATGGCGGCACGGGTGCCACTAATGTCATTCCCGGTGTATTGGAGGTGGTGTTCAACTTCCGTTATTCCACCGAAGTCACCCAACAGCAGCTCCAGGAACGCACTGAAGCCATTCTTGACCGCCATCAACTGAAGTATCAGCTGGAGTGGAAATTAAGCGGCCTGCCCTTCCTCACGGAGCCAGGAGACTTGGTTGAGGCAGCACAACGTGCTTTGATTGAAGTCATGGGAAGCAAGGCAGAACTCTCTACCAGCGGCGGCACCTCCGATGGTCGCTTTATCGCCCCCAGTGGTGCGCAGGTCATTGAACTCGGCCCCTGCAACGCGACTATCCATCAAGTTAATGAAAGTGTCTTGGTGGAAGAGTTAGATCAAAGCGCTGAAATTTACCAGCGCATCATGGC